>Ga0007807_1000007_pt1 | contig 74548 bp, 73 predicted proteins | sample CryBogCBE12Aug09_FD_71220 | JGI IMG/M metagenome (GOLD analysis project Ga0007807, IMG submission 71220) | Freshwater microbial communities from Crystal Bog, Wisconsin, USA - CBE12Aug09 | ecosystem: Environmental > Aquatic > Freshwater > Lake | place: Crystal Bog, Wisconsin, USA | collected...
TATCACCAGACCGTCTTAGTGAAATGGGCAACGCACTTCACGATTTCCAAAATGACCCCACCCTTAGTTCCGGTGAAAAAGAATACGCCGACGCTATGGTGGCAACCTTTGACGGGGCATTTCCCCAAACCGTAAAGAAAGACTCGTTCACCCCACCACAGAACGTCCAAGCCGCTGCTAAGAAAGCATTGAAGTGGATGAAAGACGGCAAGGCAGGTGACGGTTTCACCCCAGTGGGGCGCAAACGTGCGTCAGACCTAGCCAACGGTCACCCCGTGTCTATGGACACCCTAAAGCGTATGAAGGCGTACTTTGACCGCCACCAGCCCGATAAGAAATCACCACATTGGAACGAACCTAGCCCAGGCAAAGTTGCGTGGTATGCGTGGGGTGGCGACGCTGGCTATGCGTGGGCGAAGCACATGGTTGCTAGTGCTGAAAGGGTGCAGAAAAGCGACGTAGAGGGACACCCTTTTCATGGCAACCAGTGGACAGGTGGTGAAGGTTCGGCAGAGGGCGCACTACTCACGGGCGACCAAGTGAAATCCGCCATTATGTCCCCGCAAGGCATTGACAAATTCAATAGCATTATGTCAAAGCAAGGGTATCTAACCTACCCAGTAAATCACCCCCTTTACGGTGGATGTGGCGTGGTTATGAAGGCACTACAGAACATCTATCCCAACGGCAAGCCCGTTGCTATTGGTGAACCGATTACGCCAGAAGAGGGCGAGGACTACCCACCCATCTTCGTTCAGCACTACGCACTACAAATCGGTGAAGATAAGTTTGTGGACGGCGCTGGCGTTCGCTCCCTTGCTGAAATCGCAAAGGGAAACGTACTGGGCAAGTATTGGCAAGTCTTACCGGCGACACCAGACCTAATGGGCAGGTTCCAGTCCATTGCTACCTGCACCGACCAAGAAGCGAAGGACTACGCCAACGTCTTGTTGGAAACGGCGAAATCAGGTATCACCAAGAAACAATCCATCTCCCAAGTCGCCAATCAACTTTGGAACACGTACGTAGTGAAATCACTGCATAAGGGCAAGAAGCCCACCGCCGAACAACTACGGGCGCAAAGTCAGGACGCTTACGACAAAGGCGACGAAGTAGAAGGTGACCGACTGCGCTACCTTGCCATCAACGCACAGTTTGAAGAAGACCAAGCCAAAATCACCAAAGGCGACAAAACTGGACATACATTTCACGGAAACCAATGGACAGGTGGAATCGGTGGCGCTGAAGGCGTAAGTGAAGCACGAACGTCAAGTGCTTCGGGTGGAAAGCGCACCACTTCCGTTGCCGACCAACCGTTGCCACAAGGGTGGAAAATCCAAAGTAAAACTAGTAGCGACATTACGTTGGTTAGCGAAAAAGGCAACACCGCCTGGTTTGCCACCCGTTCCCGTGGTTGGAAACCAGGCGAACGTATTTCCAATATGGTTCTACAGTCCATTGACAAATTTGCCACCGGAAAGATTGTGAACTTCATAGCGGAATCTGGTATCGGTGGTGGAACAGTTGCTTACGTACACCGTTTACGTCCCGACGTTATTGGTATGGGCAAGTACAGCGTTGTCAATGAATCATTGGTAAATCGTGCGAAATTCTATGGCAATACAATTTCTACCGGCGGAGTAATACCGCACGATATAGCGGTTCAGTTGGCGTTTGAGCGACACGACGTAATGCCCCTCAACGCTGAAGAACTAGCCGCACAGCACAGTGTTTTCAGTTCGTATCGTCAAGAAACGAACTACATTGACTTTGCCATGGCGCACGAAATTGGACACAGCGAGTATTTCACTAACCAACGAAGCGTCAAAGACCTTCTTCCAATCCTTGCCGAACTTTCACCAGATAAGGGTGGAGACCCCGAAAATAACCCCCACAGCATTGAGTATTGGAATAAGGCGTACAAGGACAACTGTATGAACGCCCAATACCAAATCCCAAGTCGCTATACGGGCATAACCGTACAAGACGGACTGAAAACAACGGTTATTCCAAAAAGGGACTGGGGTCAATTCCTATACGACCAAGGACGCTCCCCCGACCCAGGTGCTATGCCTGCTTCAGCAAAAACACGGTTGTCGGCACTAGGTGTCACGGAATACGGACGTGAGGACTTTGCCGAAATGTACGCCGAGATGTATGCCGCTTACCAATCACCACGAACTACGGACATTCCATTGGCTCAGGCATTTGCCAAAACGTTTGGGTGGACTAGAAGTGACCTTACTAAATCTGCTATACTGGGGTTAGTGAAGTCTAACCTTATCCCACCAGCAAACAACAGAGTCACCCCTGACGGCAAGGGTGGCTTCAACGTTGCCGAGCCTTATGTGGTTGATACGGTCAATGGTCCCGTCACCGTTATTGGTGAATACGTAATCGTCAACGGTAAGCAAATGTTGATTGAGGATTACAACAAAATGCCTGTAAACCCTGATAAGTAAGGGTTTTAGCAAAGACACTTGCCTTATCCGTCACATTCGGGTAAACTAGGTCAACCCCAATGGGAAACCAAAGGAGGCGTTGTGTCCAACAACCCCAATGCTGTACGCCGTGTTTTTAGCGGTGGTTCGTATTCGCCTATCAAGGCAGGCTTGTGCTAGGCACAGTGCGAGGTGGCTTCCTCGCACTGACAGTCGTAGTTTCGCTAGTGGTTAGCGTGTTCACCACGCACCCCACCGTGAAGCCCCACGTCCAAAAGCCCCACGTCTTAGTGGAACCGAAGTTCATCACCATCTTGTACTACGGCAGTTATCCCAAGCCCCACGCAAAGGTGTATCACCCCAAGTTGCCGGTTCACCATCGGGCAATTCCAAAGCCCCGAATTGAATCCGTTTCTGCCCCAATGGGTTTGTTGCCACCGTCAAGTCGGGCTGGCTTCACCTGCATTATGTGGCACGAATCACGTTCGACCCCAAAGGTGTTCAATCCCACCGCTTACAATGCTGAACAGGGCGCTGGTGGCATCTTCCAGTTCATTCCGTACATCTGGCAGTATGGGGCAAAGGCATTAGGTATCCCAACCGCCTACGCCCAGCAAGCAAGTATCACCGACCAATTCCGTGTTGCCGCTTTCTATTACAAGCGCAACGGTGGTTTCTACCCCGAATGGGCTGGAGACTCGGCGTGTTTCTAATTTCCATCTGGGGTGACTAAACCCTGCTAAGTTAGTAGGGTGTCCAACGCCAAAATACTCATAGGTAATGCCAACGTCAGGCTAAAGGAATTGCCCGACCAAAGCGTTCGTACCGTAATCACCTCACCGCCTTATTACGGGCTACGAGACTATGGAACAGGCGATTGGCAAGGTGGTGACCCTGACTGTACCCACCAGCGTGACAACAAGCGTGGCAAGTCCACCGAGACAGGTCACGCCAACGAAATGCTTACCGTAGGCGACGCTATTTACAAAACCGTATGCCCACGTTGCGGTGCTATCCGTGAAGATGAACAAATGGGCTTGGAAGAAACACCAGAAGAATTTGTCGAAGCCCTTGTTGTTTTATTCCGTGAAATACGCCGTGTGCTTACTGATGATGGAACAGTCTGGCTAAACATTGGTGATTCCTACGCTGGGTCGGGCAAAGGCAGAAATGGCGACGGCACGGTAAATGTTGACCCCGAAAGCAAGCAAGCCACAAGTCAGGGAACGTTGGAAGGCACGTTAGTGAAATCGGGCGTAGATTTGCCAGCCAAGAACATGATTGGTATTCCGTGGCGTTTGGCATTTGCCCTACAAGATGATGGCTGGATTTTGCGTCAGGACATTATCTGGGCAAAACCAAATCCAATGCCCGAATCGGTTAGTGACCGTTGTACAAAATCGCACGAATACATCTTCCTGCTTTCTAAATCACCACGTTATTACTTTGACAACGAAGCAATCAAGGAACCAGCCCAAGATTGGGGAACCCGTGACCGCACCAACGGCAAGTACCACAACGAAGGTACGGGTCTAACACCACACAGCGGTCTAACCAAGTCCTACGAAACACGGAACAAGCGTGACGTATGGACTGTTTCCACCAAGCCGTACAAGGGGGCGCACTTTGCCACCTATCCCGAAGATTTGATTACCCCGTGTGTGTTGGCAGGTTCAGCAGAAGGCGATACCGTCCTTGACCCCTTTACAGGGTCTGGTACAACGGCGGTAGTTGCGCTTCGGTATGGTAGAAACTTTGTGGGGACAGAATTGAACCCCGAATACGCCAAACTTGCAGAAAGCAGGATTACTAGTGACGCACCCCTCTTCAACACAGTCGAACTTGGATAAGCACAAGCAGATGAACTTTGCCGAATGGCTTACATACGGGCAATCCCTTGGATACGTTAGTGAAATCGTGTGTGACACGCACAATGGATACGAAATGTCGCCCACCGAAGTAGAACTTGTTGATGCTGGAAATGACATCTGTGTCCACGTCGTCCGTGTTGGTAACATTCAGGAGTGGGAAGCCGAGGCGCAATCCTATAAAGGAATGGACGAACTGTGCGTTTAGTAGACATTTGGAACGGCAACGGGTATTACCTAAAGACCTATCAGGGAAATGACGGGTACTACCACACCGTCATCACCACGCCGGATTTCACTACCCAAGCCGAAGCGTCTAACTTCCAAACCAAGTTCATAGATTTCACTAAGGGTAATCGTGCGTAAAAGCGAAATCAAAGAACAACTCGAGTCGGCAAAAAGTAATTTGTCTACCGCCAACAGGTCGCTCGAGTTGTTAGTCAAGCAACACGACACAATGGCATCACATAACAACGAACTTCACCACACCATTGAGGAACTGAAGAACGAACTGCGTCTTTACAACTGGGCTTTCAGCATTGCTTCGGGGCGACTAATGGCGTATTCCAAAACGGAAGATGACCCAGCAGTTTTCACCGAACGGTTGCTGGCAGAAGCACGTCAAGAACTAGGGATTACCCAACAGTAAGCCAAAACCCCCACCTTGCGGTAGGGGTCGGGCTGAAAGTTCTTGGCGTTGTGTCCAATCGCCCCCAAGACTGTCGGGCGAAGTCTATCATCGTTTAGTTTGGAAATCAACACCAAAAAAGCAAAGTCCCCCAGCCATTTGCTGAGGGACTTCACCACTGCCGGACTACTTATCGGACTTCCCGTTTCCTAGGGCTAACCGCTTCGCTTCCAACTTCCCGACCTGCTTGACACCCCTACGAGTGTCACCGTCAAGGCTTGCTACACCACTTGCGCAGTGCAACTTTCAGTTTTATGGTGTCGCCTGTCGTGGGCGGGGCGGAAAGAACCACGAACCGAACCCAAATCCGAATTCGTGCAGTCTTGGTGATTTTTTGGGAACCACCAAGTTTCCACTCCCCCCACGACTTGCGACGTAAAGGCTTTACTACACCCCCAGCCCCCGACGACCACGTACTTGTGGGGTCTTTACATCAGGCGACTGCGGTTACTACATAAACAACTATACAGGGGTATAGTCACATTGTCAAGTTATTTAGCAAAGTTTTTTAGAAATCTTTTTCCCCTTGTATTTATTAGGGTTTGGCACTACAAACTAAACCACGTTATACTATTTACCTATGCCATACGAATTACCAGATGCCGAAATGAACGCCCTAGATTTCATCAGGTGGCATTGGAAAGAACTAAATTGCGCACCGTCCTATCGGGCGATTATGCAAGCCGTAGGGTACAAATCAACGTCGTCCGTCCACGTGATGCTGATGCGCCTGAAGCAAAAAGGGCTAATCACCCTTGGACCGAAAAACAAGAATGTTCAGTTAGTGAATACCGGCGACCCACGAACGTGTGACCACGATTGGCGTGTTACCAAAATTGCGAACCCGTTGTTAATCCAATGTTCGTTCTGCAAGCACAAAACGGAAGTCGAATACGACCCACCAGCCGATGCCCCACTTACCAAGTTGCTAAAGTACACAGGGAATGTCGGCTAAACCCTAATAACTGTGGTACACTATAGACAGAATTGCCGAACAAGGAAATGGGTACAATGACGACCATCACGCTTGAGGAACTTGTGAACAAGATTCACACAGCCCTTGTACAAGACGCATACGACACCAACGACATCACCGCTTTGATGGACACGGCACTAAACCAAAAGGCAACTATCGAACACCTTGCGTCAGAAAACGCACGTTTGACAAATGCCGTGGTTGATGCTGGCGACCACATCACCAAGTTGGAAACAAAGATTGACAGTCTGGGCGCACTACAGACCGCACACCACCTTGTTCAGTACGCAGAAGAGTCTGATGTCAATTAGGCTTGATTGGTCGGAACCTGACGATTTTGGGCAGTCCGAAGCAAAGTACGGCCCATTCACCTTTATTGCTTGGCAAGGTAAGGAATACGGCGAACTACGTATGATTCGTCGTGACAACGTTGGTGGGATAATCGCCCCCATTAGCGACCTTTCCCTTTACGCTAGGGATATTGCCCAAGCAAAGTACTTGGCGGAAAATATGTCTATCGCCCTATTGCCCGTAGTGGAATACAATACTTTTACCCCACTTTATGAATAGCGTCTGCTAGGGTTGTAATCGTGTCGGCAACCCCCGTTTACCTTGGCGAAAAGCCATACGGCGTATCACCAAGTCGGGTAGGGCAAATCGAAAATTGCCCACGGCAGTATCAGTACTCCACCATCGAACGTTTGCCAGAACGAAAGAAGATGGCAACGTATCGTGGAACTGTCTTTCACGAAATCCTCGAGGAGATGTTTCTGCGCACCGTGGAAACACCACAGGAACGCACCATTGAACTGACAATGGCAATTATGCGTGAACTGATGCCAACGCTAATGACCGCTGAAATCGTTGCCGAAATGGAATTAGACGATATTGGCGCACAGACTTTTACCGCTGACGTAGCCAAGTACATTCGCAACTACTTCAAGATGGAAGACCCTACGACAATCACCACTGAGGGTATCGAAATCAAGTTGGATACCGATATGGGTGGCTGGTTGCTTCGTGGCATCCTAGACCGCTTAGACCGACGTGCTGATGGCGCACTAATCATTGTGGACTACAAGACCGGCAAGGTGCCACAGGATAAGTACAAGGCTTCGGCAATCCTTCCGGCAAAAATCTACGCCTACCTTTGCGAACGGGAACTAGGCGAACGCCCTGTCGAAATCCAACTGCACTACGTTCAGTTTGGAAAGACCCTAACTATTGAAGTGACTGACGCTGACGTTATCTACGCTGAAAAGCGTGTTCGTGAAGCGTGGTCAAAGATTGAAAACTGGTACAACGCCGGATACTTTCCACCAATCGCCAACAATCTGTGCGATAAGTGGTGTTCGTTCAAAAACATTTGCCCGTTATTTACAACGGTTTCTGACGACCCTTTCTAAGTCGGTTCCACCCCATCAGGTGTTTGACACTTGACATTTCCAAAACACCATTTACGCTTTCTTTGTCAAGACCATTGGGTTACCTACTGGTCAAGCAGAAAGTGAATTTATGGCTCGCAAACTAGTACGCCTTAGCATCAAGGAAACGTCGGGTGTTGACCACCCTGCGCACCTCCACGATGGTTGGGTCGTTATGAAGTCTGCAAACCCAGAAGAAGCATCTGCCCTGCTTGACGAAATCCGTCCTACTGAAATCGTTGCCGAAGCACCCGTCGTTGAAAGCGTGGAGTTTGAGGCACCTGTGGTGGAAACCACGGAAACGTTTGAGTTGGAAACCGCCAAGGCAGCAAACGCTGTTTTGGAAACCCTCAGTAATTTCAAGAAAGAAGAAATTATGTCACAGTTTTCTGCGATGGACACCGATGTGACCATCTACTCAGGGGCTGCGAGCGAGGCTGACATTTTGAAGGCTATGCCACAGGCTATCCGCAAGATGTTGGACGAGGCTTCGGCATCTGCCGAGGTTGCACTTCGTAAGGCTGCCGCTTCGGAAGCCGCCCTCATTGCCGAGCGTGAAGCCCGTGCTGATGAGGCTGCGGTTATCAAGGCTGCTGCTTGGTCGCACCTCAACATTGACCCCACCATTGTCGGCCCAGCGCTTCGTCGCCTTGCCGAGTCCGATGGCACCCTTGCTAACGAGGTTGTCAAGGCACTCGACAGTGCCAACGCCCTGATGGACGCTAACGCTGTCTTTACTGAAATCGGTTCAGACGCTGTTGTTCCTTCGGACGACGCTTTCTCAAAGATGGAAAACTTGGCTAAGGCCGCTGTTGCTTCTGGCACTGCCCCTTCGTTCGAGGCCGCTTTGATGTCAGTTGCGCAGTCGAACCCCGACCTGTACACGCAGTACCTCAACGAGAAGGCTCGATAGTCCATGGCTTTTGAACAGAACCCATACGCTGTAAAGGTCACCCTTACGGCTGACAACTCGCTCAGCAGCACCATCACCAACGGCATTGTGTCTTCGTCGGCACAGTTCAAGTTCGTGAAGATTGCTGGCAAGACCGCTACCATCACCGGCAACGTTGTTTCCGGTACGACTTCCATCACCGGCGTTTCGTCGCTGGTCGGTGTAATCACTGGTGCCAACGTTTCTGGTACGGGTATCCCCTCGGGTGCCTTTATCACCAACGTGAACATCAGCGGTACGACGTACAGCATCACGCTGTCTGCGCCTGCCACTGCTGCGCAGTCGTCTTGCACCTTGACGATTATCCCTTCGTCACAGCCTTACCAGAACGGCCCAGTCGCCACCGCAGTTTCGGCTTCGACTGACCGCCCAATCGGTATCCTTCAGAACCAGCCAATTACCAAGTTGACTTCCACCTCGAACGTGCAAAGTTTCTCAGAAGCCGAAGTCACGATTTCTGGTGTGTCAAAGGTTATCGCTGGTGGCGTTGTTACCGCTGGTGACGCAATCACGATTGACTCGCAGGGTCGTGCTGTCACGGCGACGTTTGCCACAAGCACCACCTACGCCCCCAACTCCTACTTTGTACTCGGAACCGCTTTGACCCCCAGCACGGTTGCTGGCGACGTTATTACCGTCGCTGTTGCCGCCTCTGCTGCTGGTCGTGTGGCTTAGTCAGAAAGGCTAGTGAAATAAAATGCCACAGCCATCAGTAAACAACGTTCACATTGACGCAATCTTGACCAACATCTCGGTTGCGTACTTGCAGAACACCAACAACTTTATTGCCGACAAGGTTTTCCCTGTGATTCCTGTTGACAAGAAGTCCAACCTGTACTTCAAGTACACCAAGGACGACTGGTTCCGTGACGAGGCTCAGCGTCGTGCTGACGGTACGGCTTCCGCTGGTTCAGGCTACGGTCTTACCACGGACACCTACCAAGCCGACGTGTTCGCCTTCCACAAGGACATTGGTGACCAGACCCGTGCTAACGCCGACAACCCCCTCAACCCTGACATGGAAGCGACCCAGTTCGTCACCCAGCGTCTGCTTCTGCGCCGTGAGGTTCAGTGGGCTACCGACTTTTTCCAAGCCGGTGTGTGGGGTACTGACGTAGTTGCCGGTGCCTACTCTTCGGGTGGCACCACTTACGTCCCTGGTACGACTAGCACCATCAAGTGGTCGGACTACACCAACTCGCTTCCCATCGTGGACGTTGAGTACGCTAAGTACGCCGTGTTGCAGAACACGGGCTACGAGCCTAACACCATGGTGTTGTCCTACCCCGTATTTCAGAAGTTGAAGGCTCACCCCACGCTGGTTGACCGCTACAAGTACACCCAAGCCGGTGCCATTGTCACCGAAGACCTGCTTGCGCAGTTGTTCGGTCTTGACCGTGTGCTGGTTGCCAAGGCAGTCGTAAACACGGCTGACGAGGGTGTCTCGAGCAACTTCAACTTCACCGCCAACAACAACGCCCTGCTGTGCTACAGCGCACCTAACCCCGGTCTTATGACCCCCTCGGCTGGCTACACGTTCATGTGGACTGGCGTTTCGGGTGGTCTTGGTACGACTGTCGGTGTTAGCCGCTTCCGTATGGAAGAACTCAAGGCTGACCGTGTTGAAGGTGAAATTGCCTTCGACGACAAGGTTGTCGCTGCCGACCTCGGCTACTTCTGGAACAGCATTATCTAAGTTCCAAAAGTCTCAAGTGGGAACCCCCTGCCTTCGGGTGGGGGGTTTCTGCTTTGTAGCGTGGTATAGTGAAAAGTATGACTACACCCACACACCGTGTCGCAAAGTTCCTCCCTGCCGGTTCCGTCAATTACCACGTTGGCGACCTTGTAGATGCTGGCGATTGGAATAACACGCCAATGCTTGTAAGTACCGACTACCTTATTCCCCTTAGTAAAGGTGAAATCGAGGCACTACAGGCGCAGGAACAAACGTCTGAACCAGAACCTGAACAGGACGATGCCGAAGTGATTATTGAAATCACCACGCCCCTGAAGAACAAGGCAACGGCTAAGAAGGCTACTGCTAAGAAGTAGATTTACAAATACGTCAGGTATCGTTGTATTTGACTATGCGGTTATTTATTTCCGGCCCTATGAGGGGCATTCCCAACCACAACTTTCCAGCATTTGAAGAAGCACGGCTTCGTCTACGCAATAAGGGAAATGATGTGTACTGCCCTGCTGAATCAAATGTAGCGTCCGAAACGCCAGAAGAATTGTCGGCGTTGATGAAATCACACTTGGAACAACTGCTGAAATGTGATGCCGTAATTGTTTTGCCTGGTTGGTCACGAAGCGAAGGCTCCAAAGTAGAAATCACCTGTGCCGTTGCATCAGGTATTCCTATCTACGCCTACCATAAGCATCGCCCCGAAGTATTGGAACTGCTTACTAACGTAAAAATCATTACACGGGCAGAAATCCTAAATGTCTAAGGATATTTGGACTGACGGAACAACACCAGATTGGCACGACCCTACCAATCCGTGGAACGACCACCCATTTGTACGCACGGGTGGCGAACTAACTCGTGGTGAAAAGGCTGCGGATGCGGTACGAAACAAGATGGGTAGTTGGGGATTTGTCGGCACTTTCCTTACTTTTATGGTTATTTGGGCAGTGCTAAACGTTTATTGGCTGAATAACAGGGGATTTGACCCCTACCCCTTCATCTTGCTCAACCTGTTTCTTTCTATGTTGGCTGGACTGCAAGGTGCAATTTTGTTGATTGCTGCCAAACGTGCTGATGCTGTATCTGCCGAACAAGCACTAGCCCACCTGAACCTATCCCGTGACAGTAGTGAAATACTGCAAAAGGTCGAACGAGAACTTGCCCGTAATACCAAACTGACGCACGATTTACACGCACTACACGCTGAATTGCGGAAGTTATTGGAAAACCCAAATAGTGTGAAAGAATAGAAACAGCACAAACCTACAGGAGCAAAAGTGGCGCAGGTATTTTTCAATCAAGGGTTGACCGCCATTTTCAACCAACTTTTGATTCCTACGTCTGGTTCTACCCTTCAGGAACCTGCGTACTACGTTGGTCTTTTCACCGGATTGAGTGGCACAACGGTTCCCGACCCCAATCAAACCCTTTACTCACTAAACTACAATGGGTACGAAATCTGGGGCAGTAGTGGCAACTTGGCATCTGGCTATTCCCGTCAGCCCGTGACGTGGAATGAAGTTACTACTGCTACGTCATACATCGTGCCAGACATTTCCACCACTACATCTGGCAGCGCAAACATTGGCGATTGGTTCATTGGACTTTCTAGCACCGCTGGCGTGTCTGTCGGAATGACAATAGACATTGGTTTTGGAACCGGCGTGGACGATATTCGGGTCATCACCGGCATCAACGGTTCGTTAGTCACCCTTTCATCGCCAATTTCCAATTTCGCTTGGGAGAATGGCACCACTGTCTACATTGGCGACAGTGTAAACGGTCAAAAGTCCACAGGCAATCAAGTCACTTTCACTGCTACGGGGTCATGGCCGCAAGTTAATGGCTATTTCATCACAGACTCCGCTTCCAGCACAACAAGTGGAAACATTTACTTTGCCGCCAATTTTGCCGATGGTTCAGCAACCAACAATGGCCCAACTTTAGGTGCAAGCGACACGCTAAAGGTCACGCCCACTTGGTTGCTGAGCAACTAAGGATGACCCGTCGAGGGTGAAATGGCACGTACACCGTACACACTGAATAGTTATGTAGGCGAACCATACGCCGCTGTACTAACAACGTCTATTGGGTCTGCCGACACTACTATTTCACTAACCTTCAACGAAGGTATTGGCTCGTGGACGGGATTGGGTGTTGACGGTGGTTTCTACCTTGCCATTGACTACAACATGGTCAGCGAAGAACACATTTACGTTCCGGCAGGGTCATACGATTGGGCAAGTTCTACCGTTGTACTAAATGATGTTGTTCGTGGATACGACAATGGTGGAAATGGCGTTCCTCACGATGCAGGTGTAGCGGTTGTTCCAATTATCACCGCAACAGATACACGGGAAGCCAACTACGTGGTATCCCAAACCGTTGGTCAAATCCAAAACTACGGCGACCTTCTTATCGGGGCTAGTGAAAACACCCTCGAGGCGTTGCCAATCGGAAGCCCTAATCAAGTATTAGGTGTTAGCCCAGACGGTTCTACATTGGAATACCTGACTGTCTACGGTCAGCAGGGGCCACAGGGAAACGATGGTGCGCAAGGTAGTGCTGGAAGCCAAGGAAACGCTGGGGCGCAAGGTGCGCAAGGCGTACAAGGCATTCAAGGTTCTATCGGTGTCCAAGGAGTACAGGGTAATCAAGGGGTACAGGGAAACCAAGGAACTACCGGATTTCAAGGCGTACAAGGTGTTCAGGGTAGTGCTGGAAACAGCGGTTCGCAGGGTACACAGGGAGTACAGGGAACGACTGGTAGCCAAGGTAATCAAGGCACTACAGGGGCGCAAGGCAATCAAGGTTCAGCAGGCAATCAGGGTAATCAAGGGACGCAAGGCTCGCAAGGTAATCAGGGTACACAGGGTACTGCTGGAACCAACGGGTCACAGGGTGTTCAGGGTGTTCAGGGTGCCACCGGCGTACAGGGTACACAAGGTTTTCAGGGAAATCAAGGTGACCAAGGGGCGCAGGGTTACCAAGGCGTAACCGGAACAACTGGTAATCAGGGTTTTCAGGGCTTGCAGGGAAACCAAGGTTTCACCGGCGTACAAGGAAATCAAGGTTTCACTGGTGCGCAGGGGGTACAGGGTGTTCAGGGAAACACTGGTTCACAGGGTACTCAAGGAAATCAGGGTTTTCAGGGAACACAGGGTATACAAGGAACGCAAGGTGTACAGGGTGTACAAGGTGAAAAAAGTGCCGCCAACGCCCACGCAGCCGTAAGTGCCGTTTCCACCAACAACTTGCCAGCGACTTACGCAAACGGAAGCGCAGACGCAGAAAACGGAACGGGTGTTGGGGCAACCATTACCGCAAATGCCAATGGCGCACTCGGGGCTATTGACGGTGTAGCAATGTCCGTTGGTAGCCGTGTTCTTTTCACTGCACGAACCAACGCCATTGAAAATGGCATTTACACGGTAACAAGTGTTGGCTCACCAGGTACCAAGTACGTCTTTACCCGTGCCACCGACTACAACAACCACGTCACGGGTCAGGTAGAAAGTGGCGACTATGTGTTTTCTACTGGCGGAACACTTTACGCAGGAACAACGTGGGTTCAATACAATGATGGTTCCAACCCTGACGGAACAATCCGCATTGGAACAGACCCCATCAATTTCACGCAAGCAGGCGGTGTTGGTGCGCAAGGCCCACAGGGTGCCACTGGTTCGCAGGGCGCTGGCGGTGTTATCAGCAACTACGGTTCGTTTTACTCGACGGTAACCCAGAACGCCACTACTGGTGGAGCCGCAATCCGTTTTGACACTACCAACGTCGCCAATGGCGTGACCCTTGTTAGCAATGGAACATACCTAACTCGTATTACTTTCCCCACAACGGGAACGTACATGATTGACTTCTCTGGTCAGTTAGCGGTCACGGGTGGAGGAAACCGCACCGCCAACTTCTGGCTAGTTAAAAACGGAACTACCGCTGTGGCAACCGCCTACGACAATGTTGTTCAGAACAACTCCCCAGCACTTACCTCGTGGACGTACCAAGTAAATGCCACGGCTGGCGACTACTACGAACTGTTTTGGAACGGTGATACAACTAACCTTCAACTTCAGTTCAGCGCCGCTTCCGCCCCCGTGCCTTCCGTTCCCTCGGCGTTTGTTCGTGTCACTCAAGTCACCTATCAGGGCGCACAGGGAAATCAAGGGTATCAGGGTACACAAGGGGTTCAAGGGGTACAGGGTTATCAGGGAACCCAAGGAACTCAGGGAAATCAGGGCTATCAAGGCTATCAAGGTATTCAGGGGCCATCAAATGGCACTGCTGGTGGCGACCTTAGCGGAAACTACCCTAACCCCACCGTTGCCAAAATACAAGGGGTTGCGGTTTCCAATGTTGCCCCCACGAGCAACCAAGTGCTTCGCTACAACTCGTCCACCAATGCGTGGACACCGGCAACGTCTACGCTTCTTATTCCAACCACCACCAAGACGGCAAACTATTCGGCAATTCCAAATGATTATGTCGTTTGCAATCCCACGTCGGCTGGCATCACCATTTCACTACCGTCGGCTCCGGCAAACGGTTCAGTAGTTTCGGTATGCAACCTTTCTACCGCTACACAAACTGTCACAGTAACTCCAAGTGGTTCAGACGTTATTTCGGGCGGTAGTTCCACCCTTGCCTACGGGTTTTTCAACTCCCGTTCGTTTGTCTACGACGCAAATAACACCACATGGTTGCTCCAAGTAGACGAGTGGGGAACTACGGCTGGTGGCGACCTTACGGGGTCGTATCCAAATCCCACTGTTGGTGGAATACAAGGCTTCCCCGTAGCCAATACAACGCCTACAAACAATCAAGTGTTGCGCTACAGCACTACTACGAACCAATGGTCGCCAGCAACCTCGACGCTTCTTGTTCCAACGGTCACTACCAACGTCAGTTACAATGCTTTACCAAATGACTACGTAGTATGCAACCCAACAACTACGGGTATTACGATTTCACTACCCAGCGCACCGAGCAACGGGTCAGTTGTATCGGTTGCTGCCCTGTCTACGGCTACCTACCAGACAGTAATCAGCGCATCAGGGTCAGACACCATTCAGGGTGGGTCAATTACTCTTGCTTCTGGTCTGTACAGTTCGGTGTCATTTGTCTACGACAAAAATGCCAATACGTGGCTGGTGCAATCACAAAAAGGAAATCAAGGCAATCAAGGTTTTCAGGGTTATCAGGGATACCAAGGTAATAACGGCACAAACGGTGCGCAGGGAAATCAGGGATACCAAGGCGTACAGTCATCAGTAGCCGTAGGCACCGTTTCCACCACTACGTATGGCAACCCAGCATTAGTTACTAATACGGGTACTGCTGGTGCCGCAACTTTGAATTTCACCATTCCCCAAGGGCCACAGGGTGTTGCCGGAACAAATGGAACCAATGGTTCGCAAGGTAATCAAGGGTATCAAGGTGTGCAAGCATCGGTGGCTGTTGGTACGGTTTCTACCACATCATACGGAAACCCAGCCGTTGTCACAGATACAGGAACCGCAGGCGCAGGAGTACTAAATTTCACCTTGCCACAAGGGCCGCAGGGTGTCACTGGCACCGCCGGAACGCAAGGAAATCAGGGTTATCAGGGGGCTTCCTACGCCACCACATCTGTCACGTCGCTAACCATCGCCACAGGTACGCAGACATTCACCGTAGGCACCAACCTTGCCTACACGGTTGGTCAGACAGTTCGCATATTCAACAGCCCCAACTACATGAGTGGCACTATCACCGCTTACAACGCCAGCACGGGTGCTATGACGGTAAACATAACCGTCACGTCAGGTTCGGGAACGTTTGCTTCGTGGACGGTAAACCTAGACGGTTTGCAAGGCGTACAAGGGTCTACGGGTTCGCAAGGAAACCAAGGCTATCAGGGATATCAAGGCTATCAAGGTGCCGGTGTCACAGGTATTTCACCAGGCGCAATTATCTACGGCAACGCATCGGGCAACTGGGTAGACACATCAACAGGTTCGGGCGGTGGTGCTGGTTCGGCTGGTCAGTTGCTTACATCATACGGAAACATTGCTAATGGTGGCCCCGAATGGGCTTCGTATGCAATTCACCGACCTGTCTCCGCAGTTACCACTACTAACGTTTCCGGTACGTATGTAGTTGGCGCAACGCTAACAGTAGCCAGTGCCACCTATGCGTCAAACTCGGCTACGTATACCTACATCAATACAGGTGTCTTCGCAACTGCCGGTTCCCTTGTAACCATCACGGGTATGTCCCCGACGCTACTAAATGGTACGTATGTAATTACTAGTGCCACCGCATCAACTTTCACCACATATTCAACCAGTGCTTCTAGTGGTAGTTCGACAAACCCAGGTGTTGCCCAAATTGGAAACCTAACCCTTGACTATCCCCTTGCAACAGATATGTTCTTCGGGCCAGCCGGTACTTTTACTACTGATGGCTGTTCTGCTTCCCTCAACACACGATACTTGCTTACAGCACAAACTACCGCTACGCAAAATGGTATTTGGGTTGCCACACAGGTGTACACGGGTACGTCATCAACAGTCCCCGCTTCTAACGCATCGTGGTCTGCTGGAACCATTACGTTCGGCAATGCAGGAAACGTATTTGGAAACCTTGGTCTTTCTGTTGGTCAATACATTTCAGTAACTGGTGCCACGGTTACGGGATACAACGGCGTTTGGAAAATCGCCACCATATCGTCAGGAACCATAACTACCGCAGGTTTGGTGGCTAATCCTGGAACGGCTAGTGGAACATTTGGAAACGTCAATGCGCCCGTAGTTTTCACCCGTGATAATGATGCCGACACAACAACCAAAATCTCATCTGCATTGGTTCAATCACAACTTGGAACAACTTATGGCGGTTCTTCTTGGCAAATACCATTTTCCAGCGGTACTTTTGGAACAAGCAACATTTCGGCGTATCAAATCCTAAATACCAACTCGTCGCTTTCTGCTACCAATAAATCATTCGGAAGTACTGGTTTTTACCTTTCTGGTAGTAGTGGAACTGTAAATGTTCTTGCAACAGGTTCTGTTGGTGGAACCCTGTACCTACCCACATTTGCTAGTGGTACAGATACCCTTGTTTCACTAGCCGTTTCCGCTACCCTTACAAACAAAACCCTTACGTCGCCTGTTCTAAACACACCTGTTGTAACAGGGCCATACGAAACCGTGGGCATTAGTGCAACAGCACTTAGTGGTTCAGTTGCGGCTTCTATTGCCATTGCCACCAACTCGGTCTACTACTACACAGCAAACCCCACAGCAACTTGGGCATTGAACATTACAAACGCCCCTACGGTTACGGGGCAATCAGCAACGGTAGCCATCCTTGTAAACAATGGTGCAACAGCGTATCTACCAAGCAACATTACGGTCAATACCGTTCAGGCTGGTGCTTCATCTTCTGCATTGCCCGTGCAGGGAGCCACAAACAACAACATCACGTCGTACTACCAAAATGCAACAGCGTGGTCAGCAGATGCTTCGACCCTTGATGTCTACACTATTACTGTTATCTGTACCAATGGGGCTACCCCTGCGTACACCTTACTTCTAGGATTGACCAAGTTCTAATGTCGCCAATTGTTTCTTCACGTGGTGGAATGTCTGCTTCTGCGTTTGGGGAATTTGCTACTGCATCAGCCCCTTCTGGTTTTGGTTCGTATCTTTTCACCACTGTTGGCTCCACATCATGGGTTTGCCCGGCTGGTGTGACATCCGTGTCAATCATTTGTGTTGGTGGTGGTGGAGGCGGTGCGCAATCAGGAGGTTTTGGCGCTGGAACCGCTGGTGGTGTTTCTTCTTTTGCTTTCGGCGCAACTGTTTATCTAAATGCTAATGGTGGTGGCGGTGGCAGTAATAACGCTGGTTCTGGTGCTGCGGCTAGTAACTATGGTGGAACAAAACTGACTGCCGGAAACTTTGGTGGTACTGGTGGTGGCGGTACAAGTGTGTACGCAACTGGCGGTGGAGGCGGTGCAGGTGGTTATTCGGCTGCTGGTGGTGCTGGTGGTGCTGGTAATGCTTCTGGTTCTGCGTCCACAGGTGGCGGTGGCGGTGGCGGTGGCGGTGGAGGCTCAACCGGCCCAAGTGGTGGTGGCGGTGGTGTAAGCGTATACGGCGCAGGTGCAAATGGTGCAGCAGGTGTTGGAAACTCTGCGTCGGGTAATGGCGGTGGTGGCGGTGGTTCGGGTGGTACTACTGGTTCTCTTGGTTCGCTTACAGGTAACAGCGGAGGTGCTGGCGGAACATACGGTGGTGGCGGTTCTGGTGGAAACTATGGTTCCGCCCGAGGCGGTGGGGCTGGAGGTTCGCTTGCTTACGCAAATACCGTCGCTGTGACACCCGGTAGCACATACACAATCCTTGTCGGAAGTGGCGGCGCTGGCGGTACAAATACCGCCCAGGCTGGTAATGGTGGCAATGGTGTGGTGCGTATTGTTTACCCTGGTGATACTCGAACATTCCCATCAACCAACGTCAGTTCAACAACCAACGAAACGGTTAGGTAATAACGGTATAGTTATCGTCTATGACGATTTCACTATATACCCCTAGTCATAATCCAAAATGGCTAGATAAAGTGTACAAATCCCTACAAGACCAGAAGTATCAAGAATGGGAATGGGTCGTTCTTCTGAATAACGGGGCGCAGTGGGAACCACCCCTTGATGACCGCATCAAAGTCCACCACGCCGAACCAAACGTAAAAGGCGTGGGTGCGCTAAAAAAGTATGCCGTAGAACTTTGTACTGGCGACATATTGCTGGAACTAGACCACGATGACCTTCTTATGCCAACTGCATTGGAAGAAGTGGCTACTGCGTTTAGTGAAAACCCCGACGTAGGTTTTGTGTATTCCGACTTTGCCCAAATCAACGAAGATGAAACGCCAAATCACACAGTGTTTGACCCTGCGTATGGCTGGTCGTATGAAAAAGGGTTTTTCTTAGTGGTAAATGGCAAGTCTCCACACCCCCATCACGTTGCCCACATTTGGTACGCCCCCAATCACCTACGAGCATTTCGACGGGAAGCGTATGAAGCAGTCGGCGGATACAACCACACGTTTACCGTTCTAGATGACCAAGACCTGATGTGCCGGTTATACATGGTCACACGTTTTCACCACATCAAGAAGAACCTGTACTTACAGCGTGTTCATTCCGGTCAAACACAAGCGCAACCAGATATCAACCCAGCAATCCAAACCGGAACGTTAGAACTATACGAACGCCACATCTCGGAAATGATGGTGAAATGGTCTAAAGACAATGACCTGTTTGCCTTTGACTTGGGTGGGGCGCACAATCCAGCCAGCGGTTACCAGACAGTAGATTTGCACGAACCAGCAGACCACGTTGGCGACGTGTTTGACGTGTTGGGTGCTTGCCCCGACAACAGTGTTGGTGTAATCCGTGCTTCCGACTTCTTAGAACACCTTGACCCAATGCGTAAAGTGGAGTTTTGGAACGAAGCCCACCGTGTACTCGCTAATGGTGGAATGATGCTTACCCTGACACCATCGGCTCGAGGGAACGGCGCATTTATGGACCCGACGCACATTTCGTACTACATTGAGCAAAGCCATTGGTATTGGACTGACCGTAATTATCAACGATTTGTGCCTGAAATCACCGCACGGTTCCAAGTATCACGCTTACGGACGTACTTTCCTAGCGAATGGCATCAGCGAAATGACATTAGTTATGTACAAGCAAACTTGATTGCGCTAAAAAATGATAGCGAGCGTTTCGGTGGTATCCTTTCCATCTAGGTAGCATTTAGGGGCGCAAATGGCACGGGGAGCAAAGTACAGCCAAGCGTTCCGAAATGGCGGTCAATACTACTTTTCTGGTCGTTTCATTGTGAAATCCAGCGAAGTGGCGGAACATTCTTATGCTGAAACGGCAAACCAACACGGGTACGTCGTTGTAAGCAGAACACTTGCCGAAACCCAATCGCAAGAATTGGCAAAGTCTTATAGCAGCGTTAGAAGTTCGTCAATTGCTGAATTGGAACTGACAAATGCTCCTAAATCACGTGGTGTAAACGCAACAGGTTCCACCCCCCTTGCGGAACAATCTTCCGGCTCGAAGCAAACAAACTTTATTGTGTCCGTTTCCAATGCTTTGGTAGAAAAGTCTGTATCACTGCGAAATGTTGCCGTCAAGCGCACCAGCGCAACTGCCTTGCACGAAGCCACTAATGCAGTCAAGTATTACTTCAAGTATTCAGCACCCATCCAATTTATTTTTGGAACAAAGTACCCAACCGCATTTGAGGAAAAAACCACGCAGGGAACCTTTGAAACACCATCAGCAACGTCATACTCGACGGGTGTATCAACTGAGACTTTCCACGAGGACGGGGTATCATCTTATGAAGACGGACAATAGAACCGCACCCAAAGTCGCCAAAGGAAAAAAATGACTATCCATTACCCCACCCCGTCCGTAAGTCTGCCATCAGCAGCCTTCCAATGGCTTGATGCAAACGGAAATCTGTTGGATTTCAGTAGTGGGTGGACTTTCAAAATGACTATTGGACAGCCTCCTAACGCCGCAGTTATTACCAAGACCAACCAGACGTACTTTGTCACCAATTCCGTTACACCACCCCCAGTGGGCGTACCAAACCTGACCGTCAATTGGGCTATTGGTGAATTGGCTGCCCTTTCGCCTGGGCGCTGGCGTTTCCAAATCACCGCCACCGATAACACGTCGGGCGGTTCCCGTGTTATGACCGGCACCATGGTGATTGACGAAAGCACGTTGGTCTAATGACTTGGACGTATTCGGGTAATCCCCAAAGTTCCGGCAAGGACGCACTACGGTTCATGATTGGTGACACCGTAGAAGCAAACCCCCTTGTTCAAGACGAGGAGATTTACTTTTCACTAGGCGAAGTAAATCAAAACCTGTATCGTGCCGCTTCCAATGTTTGCTACAACTTGGCAGCCCAATTCACGGGTCTTGCCCAGTCCACCTCCAAGTCCGTCGGTGGACTTAGCCTGTCACAGTCCTATGGTGACCGTGCGCAACGCTACGAACGGTTGGCTAAGGACTTGTTGCTTCGTGGTCGTCGTGTCAATCCGCCACTTGTTTCAGCAGACCCCAATGCTTTGGGTGCGGAACTAAAGATTGGCGAGTTCGACCCTTACTACGCTGTTCCAAATACGTGGCCCAGCGGTTCTATTCTTGGCACTACCACCACTTATGGCACGGGCTATTCGCCAGACTATGCAGGCAACTACTCCGCCGAGACTGGTGAAATCATCGAGGACTTGCCCTAATGACGATTTACTACGGGTATGAAGGACAGAACAATCCAAATGGCATAGCAACCTTTGGTATTGACCCTGAACTAAAAGCCTTGATGACGCAAACCATTTTGGTGGAAAACGTTATTGCCAATCCAAATTACGCTGAACACCCCACCACCGCAACCCTTGATGGGTATGGTCGCCACTTTGTTGGGGGTGATGGTACAAGCGACAGTACGGTGCAATACGGCCCACCCCAGAAGCATTTGTGCCGATTGGAATACCAGACAAAGGTTCTAGCAACCATTGACGGACGTGACCGTGTTAGTTCAGGTCGTGCATACTTAGACGGTTTCTATCAGGGCATCAGCACCGAAAGCCGTGTGACTATTCCAAACCAGACGCAACCTTCCCAGAAGCACCCCGTCATTATGTACGTCGAGAATAACTACGACGAAAGTGGGTTAGTTGGCTACAACACGACCCTGCACTTTGAGTAGGTAGTGAAATGCCAAAGTGGTTTTCATTGAAGTTGGACAAAAAGACGTTGCCTAAGCCGAAGAAGATTATGGAATCAGTGAACACCACCGTCGCCAATTCAGTAAACGAAATTATGCAAGAAGTATTTGAGCAAAGTCAGGGTCTTGTTCCCGTAAAGACAGGTGCGCTAAAGGCATCAGGCGTTCTTACCCCAGCGACCAATAGCACGATTGACGCACCAATCCAAGCGACAATCAAGTATGGAAGCCCTACGGTAAATTACGCATTGGAAGTACACGAGGACTTGTCAGCATTTCACAACCCACCCACCCAAGCCAAGTATTTGGAAACCCCAATGGCGCAAAATGAAGAACGACTGCGTGAAGCAACCAAAGAAGCATTGGTAAAGGGTGCCAAGGAAGGTATGAAGCGTAGATAACCATGACAATCATTGAAAGCATTGCATTGTTCCTTTCAGACAAATTGAACGAAACGGACTACCCCACCCAATACCTAAAGACGGGCATCAACCTGTTTCTTGGTCGCACCCCAGCCGAGGCTGGCAACGCAGTGGTCACCATCTACGAATACGAGGGTAAGCCACCGACGTTCACTATGGGGTCGGGCATTTCAGCATTGGAACACCCACGTATCCAAATCTCGGTGCGTGGCGAACCGGAAGATTATCCTGGTGTCAAGGCGTGGTGTGTGCTAATCCGCAACACCCTGTGTGGCTACGTTGTTCCTGATGAAACGTACTTTCCGTATGTTATCCGCATCGAGCCACAAGGTATTCCAAACCCCACGGGCTACGACAACGTGAACCGTCCAAAGTTCACCATGAACTTTACTTTCCACACGAACGCAGATAGTAGTAACCTACCTGTCCTATGACAGATGAACTTTCCCCAATCATCGTTAGCCTTCGTGCTGCACGGGCGGCAAACGAAGCGTCTATCCACGCCCTTATTGCTGTTGAGCAAATGCTGGGATATGGCGACACCACACCTGAGCCGGAAAATCCCGACAATGGCGAACAGCAGTTGGAACTTTCCCTCGAGGGGTGCGCCCACGAAAAAGGAATAAAGGTGTCCACCATGACAGGTGAGTACTTGCTTTGTGATTGCGGCGAACAAATCCCGATTTGACTTTGCCATCGGCGCATGATAAAATAAACGTGTTGTAGTTTAGATACTGATTATTTAGGAGATGTGAATGGCAAGACGTAGTACGACAGAAACCATTACCCCTGCTTACACCCCACAGTGGGTGGCGGTGGAGGAATGGAACGGTTTGGTCGCTGGCGACACCATCAAGGTTTCGGGTGAGCGTGGCGACTTTCGATTCATCTCAGCACACGTCATTGACGGTGACGCAATCAGCATCATCGCCCACGGCGGTGTCTACGGACACACAACAATGCGAGCCTTCTACCCCAATCGGGTGACCAAGGTTCGTGCCAAGCGTCGCAAGGCAGACGAAGAAGCCGCCTAAGCGACCACAGTTTCCCCCACTAGTACCGTTCACCCCTGTCGGTACTAGTGGGGGATTTCCCCTTTCTGGTGGTACGATTTCCGTTAGGAACGTATCTAAAAGGGCGCAAAATGGCTAAGGCATCTACACAGTGGTATCAGGTCACCGATAAGTCAGACCTTTCGTACAACGGTAAGACCGTAGGCAAAGGTTCAGTGGTTAGCGACATTCCTGGTGAGTCCATTAGTTGGTTGTTGTCGAACGGAAACATCACACCCGTAATCACACCATCAGATGGTAGCCCCACTGTCGCCCCCACCGCTATTGCCGCCTTGCAAACAAGGCTTTCCGAAGCCCGTGCTGCGAAGTTGGCGCAATCACCTACAGACCCAGCCCCTGCAACGCCCCCTACGAATGACGCACCAGCCGATACGCCCACTGACACCACGACCACCGAGGGTAAGTAATGCCTATTTTCAATCACGGTAAAAATACACGGGTACTTTATTCCAATCCAAGTTGGCAAGGTACAAACATTCTTGCAACGTGGAATTCAACATCGCAGACAATCACCATTGTTTCCGCCAACGCCCCGATTTACGAAGGTATGATAATCGTTTCGGAGGCGTTTGAGTCATACATTACGTCAGTGTCGTATTCACTTGCCGGTGCCACCGTCACCATTGCCGACAACATTAGCAACACAGTGACCACGCCCCAAAGTGTTTTTATCGCTGGCTATGGATACAGCAGTTACTATATGTCAAATTACAATGGCTACACCGCCGACCTGTCAAAGTACTTCAACAACGTTGACGTAAGCCGTGCAGTCGAGGCTACTGAAACCACCACTTTCCGCACAGGTGGAACTAAGTCGTACATTACGGGTCTTGCAGAAGGAACGATTGCCCTTTCGGGTATGTACGAAGGTACGGTACAGGGTACGGACGCTTTCTTTAGCGCCGTCCTTGCCAACCAAAACACCAGCCCCGCTGCGTACCAGTACCAATTGCCTGCCGTTGTAGTTTTCCCCGGTGGGGAGCAGACTGCCTATTCAGGTGAAATCCCATCTAACTTGGGTAAGGACTACCGTTGCCACCTCGCTAGCGGTGTCAATACCAAGTACGACCTGAAATCCCCCGTCGCTGGCGTAGTTACTGCCGACATGGAGGTTCAGGCAAGCGGTGGCGTTTGGAACGGCATTGGTCAGTATTTCAGTCTTTCTACCTCTGGGTACGTTTCCTACACGGCATCTACTACCGGATACGACAATAAAACACCTAGCGATAAGGGTGGCTTGTTGGTAATGGGTATAACGGCAAACAGCAGTGCGCCCGTGACTACGTACACCTCCACGTTCCAAGGAACTTCTCACCCGTCGCTTCCACTGGTTATTCAGGATGACAAAACATCATTTATAGCAAGTGATGCACCGTCACTTCCGCTAACAATTGTCCCCGACGAATCTACGTTCCAAGCAAGTTCGTTGCCATCGCTTCCGCTAACCATTACCACCAACGTAAATGATGTTTTTCAGTACGCCCGTGGTGGCGGGGGGAACACCTTTCTTATTTCCGCCGGTACGTACTCAACGGTAAATGATGTTATTGACGGTATTGCAAATGCCGTAAATACTGATACTGGTCAAAATTTTGGTACATACCTGACTGACACTTTTAGTGCGCACACTATCGGCAACGACCTTACGGGTATTTACATCACGGTAAGCGGCGATGCAACGGGTGACTACATTGACGGCGATGGCGTTATCGCTTGTGGATTTACCAACCCCACTTACCCACAGTTCAGTAGTGGCAATAGTGTTTTTGGGTTTTTTCACAGCGGTACGCTAACTTCTTTTGTTATTGCACCCGGTGTTTATGGAACCATAAGTGATGTTGCTTCGGCTTTTACAAATGCGGAAAACACCGACCAAAGTGGTCAAATTTTTGCCGGATACTTGAATTCAACTTTTGGTTCATACGAAATCTTTAGCCCCAATGGTGGTGTTATTTCCTTCGATGTACCCGGTAATTTTTCTAGCGATTATGTAGATGGCGGTGGCATTGTCTCCTGTGGATTTGACAACCCCACCTACGGCAGTTTTACTGCGGCTAACAACATTTTCCAATACACCCACAGCGGTTCGGCACATAATTTCACCATCGCCTCCGGTACGTATTCCACAACTTCTAGTGTTCTTGCCGCTATTGCCGGTGCAAGTAGCGGTAGTCAAAATTTTGGTACATATCTAAACACCACTTTTGATTCCAACACCATTGGGAACAACAGTGGGGGAATTTTTGTTTCAGTATCCGGCGACTTTCCTAGCGACACAATAAGTGGCAATGGTGCAGTGGCGTGTGGATTTACTGACCCCACTTACCCATCAGTTTCTTCTTCCACCCCACAATACCCTTTTTACGTTCTACAATTTGCAGATTCAGCAGACGGAACAACGTGGATTTACCGAAACGAATACATTTATTCAGATGGTCAATCCGCCAATACCACTGGCGTATTTGAAATAACGGGGCCAATTCAGCGATACACGCAAATGCAAGTTATTACGCAGGGAACCAATACCAACTTTCAGGGCTACTACGGTTTCGCACGGTACTAGATTTCACTAGCCCCCTACGGATAGCGATTTTCCAATTCTGGGGTACTATTTACCTAGATGCATGGGCGATAAACCTATGCTAATTCGCTACTAAGGAGTCACAATGCCAATTTTCCAGCACGGTAAGAATGCGTTTCTTGCACTTGGGTTTGAAAACACTGCTACGCAAAACACCAACACTTTCACTGCACTTAATTCTACCTCGGCTACGTTTTCTGTTGATGCTGGTTCTTTGCTTGCTTTTGACAGTGCTTTGGCGGTTGTGAATGGAACTGCGTACTACGGTGCGTTTGTTCTTCCTAGTGGAAACCAAAACATGGTTCCTATGCCATCCCTTTCGTACCCCGTTGTTTTCCAAAGCGCTTCTACTACGGGATATTTTGCTGCTGGAACAGCCAACTACGAGTGGAACAACACCATTGACTCGTCTATTTCGTCTACGTCGGGTACGGGCTACGTCTTGCCAATGCTGAATTTGTCACCGTACATCAACGACATTTCCCTGCCGACTGCGGTTGAGGCTGCTGAAACTACGTCTTTCAACGCCACTGGTGTCAAGTCGTACATTGTTGGTCTGAAGGACTACAGCCTTACGTTTAGCGGTCACTACGACGGTTCCAGCACCATTTTTTCGGAAACGAATGGTGGACTTGACTTCATCTTCCAACAAATGTTTCAGTACCAAAACGTACCCGGTTCGTTTATTTCGTTCGTGTACGGCCCTGCTGACCCTGGTGGTTTTGTTGGTGGAAACCCCTCGCCTAAGTATTTCGGTCAGGGTGTCCTTACCAAGTACGATTTGAAGTCGTCAGTCAATGGCGTAATTACGTTTGATGCTGAACTGATGGTCACGGGTTCAGTCTCCCGTGCTTTGATTTAGTACGCTACACTACTAGGTAAACCCTAGTAGGAGATTTTATGTCCACGCTTTCAGCACAGATTTTTGCCACGGATGACATTGAAAGTGAAACGCTTTTTGTTCCCCAGTGGAACGTCACTGTTATGGTGAAATCCATGACCGCAAAGGCACGTTCACAGATGATTGCCAACGCCGTCGAAAACGGTGGTCAGTTCAACGTTCAGGAACTGTTGCCCGACATGGTGATTATGTGTACCTACGACCCCACCACGGGCGAGCGTGTGTTCTTTGAGTCTGACCGTGAGGCTTTGATGGCAAAGTCATCAGCACCTATCGAACTTATTGCTAACACCGCCATGCGCCTTAGTGGAATGGTGGACAATGCAGACGGTACTTCGGCGGTGGACGAAGCGGGAAAAGACTTCTCGCCAACCCTTACCGACGATTCCTCTACGAACTAGCGGAAAAACTTGGTAGGACTGTTGGCGAGTTGCTAGACGGTTCACCAGCGCACAAACCCATTTCATCTGCCGAAGTCATTGAATGGCAAGCGGTATGGAAACTTCGTGCCTTTGAGCAGGAACAAGCAATGAAGCAAGCAAGAAACGGCTAAACCCCTAGTACGATTTCACTAGGTGTTTAGCCGTTTTATTTTTTGGAAGGGGGTGGCGTATGAGTATGATGAGTTCCGGTTCCGAGATTAGGGCAATCCTAAACCTTGACCCAGCACCAGCACACAAAGCCCTTGACCAGATGGTGGACTATACCGTAGCCGCTACGGGAAAGATGGGACTTCTTTTCCGTGACCTTGGTGGAGTTCTTACCAAGTCTTTTGTAATTGGCGGAATTGCAGACATTCTCAGTAAGGGAATGGAACTTGCTTCGGCGCAAGAAAGTATGCAGGCGGTACAAGCCAACCTAATCAAAAACCAGAATTTGGCTAATTCTGCTTTTGTTGGCAAACTTACTACTGTCGCCGGTTCGGTTAGTGCGCTAAAGCCATTGGGCGAACAGTATTCAGCACTACTTGACCAACAGGCAACGACCCTTTCGTTGCAAACGGGTTATCAAAAGAACAGCATTGTCCAAGCGCAAAACTTGTTGCTTCCAAACCAAGACCTTGCCAACTTGTTCAAGAAGCACACGGAGGCTTTTCAGAAAACGCTAAGCGTCGCTTCCGACATTGCGGCAACAATGGGTACTAACGGAAGTGGTATTGCTGGGTCGGCAAAAATGCTATCTCGTATCTTGGTTGACCCCGTAAAGCACTTGAGTTCAATGTCCCGTATGGGTATCCAACTGTCTAGGGACGAAAAATTGCGCCTTGGTCGAACGTTTGCCATGAATGGTCTTATGGCGGCGCAGTTGCAGTTGCTTACGTTGATTGACAAGCACACTAAGGGTACTGCTGAAGCCGCTATGTCCCCTGTGGAACGTATGCAGAACGACCTCAAACTGCTGATGCAGACATTGGGTACGGGTCTGCTTCCAATTCTTGACCAAATGGCTTCCATTTTGACGGTAACTCTTCAGCCGTTGCTGAACGTCATTACTGCCGCTGCGCAAGCATTTACGCCAATTTCTACCGCCATTGGTAAAGACATTGGTAACTTGTTGGTCGCTTTCCAACCGCTAATCAACCTTATGGTCAATGGCGTTATCCCAGCCATTATGAAAGTCTTTCAGCCAATCTTTGGTTTTATTACGACCATTGCCACCGACCTGAATTCGCTTTTCAGCAACAAAGCAATGAAGTCACTTATCAACGACTTCAGTATCCTTGCCGACACCATTGTCAAGGCTTTGATGCCAGGTCTAAATGCGTTGATGGATGTATTCAAAAAGATGGAAAAGGACGGAACGCTAAACGCCCTGATGCAAGCCTTCTTGGTGGCGTTGCAAGCCATTATGCCGGTATTGCCAGCAATGGCAACAGCGTTTGCCAACATTCTTGTTGCCATAGCCCCACTTGTTGAAGTTGGGGCGCAGTTTTTCACTAAGTTTTTGTTGGGATTTGCCAAAATTGAGGGTACTTTGGCAACGGTGGTTGATGCCGTTGTAAAATTCTCAACCCACTTCAATGGAATAATCAAAGCGGCTGGATTTGTATTGCTGGCTTTCTTTGGTGCCAAATTTGCCATCAACACCATTCTTATGCCTTTTAAGGCTATTGGTCAAGGTGCTGAATTGGCTATGAAGGCATTGACTCGCCTTACAGTTGTACAGAAAAAGGCTTTTGGAAACATCAGTGGTGCAAATCCCCTGAAATACCTAGGTCAGTATCGCCGTGGTGTTGGTAAGGGGCAAGAAGAACTTGCCTATCGCAAAATCAACGAAATGGTAGCCCTTGGCGAACTACCAGCACGGGTGGCAGAACGCTACCGCACAGCGGTTGAAAAGCAAGGTCCATCTGAAAAGGCTGCGTTCAAGCAAGAACGGCGTGGTGAATTGTATGCCGCTATGCGCCAAAAAAGCCCCGACCTACTAAAGAATTATTTGTTGGGCAAATTGACCCCCGAAGACATCAAGCGTATGAATACCAACGCTTTGGTGGAAATTGGGGAGCATTCACTTGACGAATTGGAAAAAATCCGTGAAGCAATTACCAAAGACGCTTCCGAAAACCGTCGTCGTCGGGCTGAAGGTACAACTGCTAAAAATGTTGCTACAGCAATAAAAGAAACGCCCGGTATTTCTGCCGCCAAAAATGCAGAATCGCAAGCCCTTATTGCCAAATCCGTCGCTAAACAAACTATTGCTAGTGAAACAATTGCCAAATCTATGCGTGGCAATCGTATCAGTGGTGCATTTGGCGGTATGGGTCGCATGGGTGGCGGTCTTATGGGCGCTGGAATGGGCGCTGGAATGGCTGCGATGGGATTTATGGGTGGAAACCCATTTGCCAATCTTTCGTCGTTTGGCACCCTTGGCAACATAGGCACAAAGAAATCAGTTGATTTCCAAACTATGGCTAATTCCGCTATGCAACTATCTATGGTTCTTAGTGGAATTGCCCCAATGTTTACTGGTATCAAGGACATGGTTAGTGGTTTGGGCAACGTCTTTAGTTCGGTATTCGCCCGAGCAGCCGGTGATGCCGTTGCTTCTACTTCCGAAATGGCTGGGGCGGTAACTGCTGAAACAACTACCGCTACTGCCGAAACCACTGCGAAATACGCAACTATGACAATGGAAGCCAATGCCGCTTATGGTGAAATAACCGCCGTCGCTACGGCATCGAACGCCACTATTGCTGCGGAACAGGCTGGTTTGATGGTAGAAGGTGCTGGCTTCTTTGCCGAAATGATTGCTGGCTGGACTGCTACTGCTGTCGCCGTCTGGGCTGCGATGGCACCGCTTCTTCCTTTTGCCCTTGCGATTGCTGCGGTGGTCGCCGTCACCTACTTACTTATTACCCACTGGAACACCGTAAAGAAGTTTGTTGTGGATGTTTGGCACTCCATTGTTGATGCTGCTAAGTGGGCTGGTAGTGAAATCATGAAGGGTCTTGACGCAATTGGCGGTTGGTTTACCAGCCTGTGGAACACTATTACCAAACTTGGCAAATCCATTTGGGACGGTATGTATAACGGGTTTGTTGGTACAGTGAACTTGATTATCAAAGCGTGGAATGCCCTAACGGGGTGGATACCGTGGCTTGGTGGGGCAGTTCACATCAACCCCCTAAAAACTATTGGTGGCGCAGATAACACGGCTAAAACATTGGCTCATAGCGCAAATGCTGTTGCTAATGGTCATACTGCTGGAATGAACAATGGTGGAAACATGACCGTTGCGCCGGGTGCCGTCCAAATCAACGTACATGGGGTAACTGACCCTGTGGCAGTTGGAAACATTGTCAATCACCACGTCACTGAACATTTGCACAAATTGCGTTATACCTTACGTACAACGGGGCGATAATCGAAATAGCGTAGTAAAGTAAGGGTTATCTATGAAGCCCATTGTTGCTAAGCCCACCACGACCATAGAAACAAACGGAACTATAACCGTCAATGGTGGTTCCGACGTTGCTTCGGCGCTCAACGATGTCACGTACTTTTCCACCGCTACGGTTGCCGACTCGCAAGGGAACGTGTATTACGGAAATGCCGAACACGTAGACCAGTTTTTCACCAACTTTACGCAAAGTACACAGCCAAACGTAGGTACACGAAGCCTCCATACCACCGTAGGCAACCCCAACGATGGTTCTAGCGGTTCTTTCGCTGCTACGGGTGGTGACACCTTTGTTTACGTTCAGTCGGTTGAAAAGACCACTGAGGGGCAAATGGTGGCAATTTTGGAAGGGCAACTGCCTAACCAATCCATCTTTTCACCACAGGCAACTTCGCCGGACACGCCATTTAGTGAATGGCTCGAGGTAGGTGCGACGGGTCTTGTACCGGCAACTTCTAACAAGCAAACTATTGCCCCCCAAGACTTCCCCCTTTCAGCACTTATGTTGCCACAGGGAACCGGCAACATTTCGTCGGTCATGTCACCGAACCTGTCCTTCTACAACCCACCGGCAAATAAGGCTGTAGGACAGTTCTTTTCCACCAACATCAGTGGCTCGTACATTGAAGGAAACGCACCGCTTCCGTCCACTATTGGAAACGGCACCGTTGCGCCAATGTACGTGTCGGTTTCAGCAGACCAGCAATCCCTTGCGAATTTGCGTTCAATTTTGCCCGATGCAACTGCTTCGGTTTTTGTCCCCCAGCGCATCAACACCATTGTTGTAGGCAACACGCAAACACAAGTTTCTGTTTCACAAACTATTGGTTTTTCAGTGGGGCAAACATTGACCGTTTCGTTTGAATTGGTCACTGCCGACAAGCCAGTGCCATCTGGTTGGAATTGCGGAAAAATAACCTCAATTGACACCGTAAACAATGTCATTTATACCGACCTAAACATTTTGTCTGCCTACAATGCCGAATACATTACGGGCGTAGACGAACGCAACTTTATTCTTCCCAAAAACAATGTTGGTTTTAGCGCACAAACATCAAACAACACGACATACTGCCTAGTCCCCTATCCCACCACGGGCTTGATTCCTGGTATGACGGTTGCTGACATTACCAACCCGTCAAAACTTTCGCCCACTACTTTTGTAGAATCAGTGGGAGGCAGTTTTTTCTACCTTTCATCGCCAACAATAGGTTCAATTAATCACGATGAATTAGTCGCCACTGGTACTTCTATTTCAGCAAACCTTTCGTGGTCAAGTGGCACTACTGACCTTGTAGGTACGGTGCCTTACGGTACTCCCTATGTGGGAATGTACGTTATTGGAAACGGAATTCCAGCAGGCTCGACCATTACTTCTATTTCTGGTTCCGGCACACTTACCATTGTCATTAGCAATACAACTACCGATGCCGGTTATGGTGGTGAAATTAGTAGTTGTGTGTACGATTTAACACCCAGCGGTGGCTATTACGGCACCTTTGCTACTACTGCACTTATTTCTAACGGTTCTGTACTTATGTCGCCCGTTTCACAAGTGCAGGGAAGCCTCCTTTCTGGTATGAACGTCGGTCACGATTTTGACGTAGTGCCACTTCCATATGGCACCCACATCAACAACCCACACGGCGTTGAGGATGCTTTTGTAAGCGGTCAGTCCGTCACCTTTGCAGGTACATTTGCCAGCGGTACAACCGTTATCAACGTCAGTTCCACCACCCTTAGCAATGGATACAGTTCTTCGGGTATGTATGGATTGTCCATTGGTCAAGTGCTGAAATCAAATTCTTATTTCCCTCACGGAACTTCCATTATTGGAATGGACACCACTGCCGGAACAATTACAGTTAGCCACCAGTGGACGGGTGCAAGTAGCGGAACTGCCAATTTCACCACTGAACCAATGTATGCGCAAACATTTTCATTGGTTGGAACTACCACGTCGGGAAGTTCCGTTGTTTCCATTGCTGACACCAACCCGTCCCAATCTTCTGCTTTCTATGGGCTGATGCTTGGAACGGTTATTTCTACAGGGCAACTAAAGAACGCCAAGTACACCGTTGTGGGAATTAACACCACAAACGGAACGATTACCCTTTCTAAAACTTGGTCAGACACGGCTGGCAAACAAACGTTATATGGATACAACGGCTACGTGTATCTTTCATCACCTGCGACAAACAGTGGCAAATATGTATTTACGGTGAACTACCAAATTAGTACTGCGTATGCTTTTGGCGCAACCATTGAAGGTGTCACCACCCGTCTAAACATGGACGGTGGCGTTTCTTACGACTGTAAGTTCTTTTCAGCACCCTATGTAAGCATTGACTCGTACAACAATCCAAACTACGGACAAATGTTGATTTTGCCCGTGAAGCCAATAAGCGTTTCATCCTCGCCCATTGCAAACGCCATCGACGTAGCAACTATTGGAACAAACAACAATTTTGTTTCGGGTTCTGAAAAGTACGCCAACGTGTTCCAATCGTCTACTTTTGTAGCAACTTTTACTAGCGGAAGCACGTCGGTCACCGGCGTAACGTCAGTAAAGGGAACTATCCGTGAAGGAAGCCAACTGTTTGTCAAGGGCGGTTCTACCGGAAACTTGGTCAAGGCTGGTACGCAAACAGGAATTCTTACCGTTGCTTCGGTTTCTTCTGACGGAACTGCCCTTACCCTTGCTGAAAACTACGAACAGGCTGGTGGCGGAAGTTCCACACTTCAGATAGTTGCGACACCCCCCATTCAAGTTGCCGACCTAAAGGGAATTTCTATCGGTCAGGCATACGCTAGCGATTCCACCACCATTGCGGTTAGCGGAACATACTACGCCCCAGCCGTCGCTGGTGTTGAATTTGCGGTTGGAAGCGACTTTTACGAAACATACCAAGTTGTTGATTACCCTGTGTATTTCACGGGGGACACGTCATTCAATTCGGCGGTTATCACCAACATACCTAGTACGCAAGGTTTGTTGGTTGGCATGGTAGTTACGGGTGCAAACCTGCCAAATGGTACGGTAATCCAATCCATCGACACGGCAAATCAAATTACCTTGTCGGCTTTGGCAACGTCGTCAAGTACCCTTACGACATTCAGCACAAATTACTACAACGTCTACCTTGGCGAATACGTCGCCGGAACGACTGATGTATTCAACGGCTACCAAATCTCCCAACCAGACTCGTACAACACTCGTGTTGTGCTTGGCGAAGCGGTGGTGGGTGGTTCTTTTTACGGAACGTCGGCAATCTACACAATGTCGGTTGATTCCACCACCAATTTGTCGGTTGCGCCACAAAAAAATTGGTATGGTGCCATTTTCACTAACCAAAATGGCATTGTCAATGTAAGCGAAAGTGCCATTTCGGACATCAAGATTGGTGATGCAGTTGTTTTGCCTTATTCGGTTGTTGGCAATAACCCCGAAAGCCTGAACGGATACACCAACGCTTTTGTTTCGTCAATTGTTTCCGGTGGCATTGTCAATGGTGAAAACGTCTACACGGTTTTTCTTGAGGACAATAACGGTCAGCCTTTTCCCATTAGTTATGCCCCTGCTGACGGCACAATCTATGGGTCAATCAACGGCATTTTTAGCAACTATACGCCACAATACTTATACAACCAAAGTCGCCTTGTTTGTTTGGAAATCAACTCCATAACCAACAAGGCTTTGATGTGGGCTGTGGATAAGCCTTTGCCTGTTGGTGGAAAGTTTGTGAATACCACAACGTATTCCAACGGAAACAACCAAAACGCCATCTACCCAATCGTGGATACCGTCCCAATTGCATCTGCTTTCACTACGCCTACTTTAGATAAGTTCGGCGCAGGCGTAATCGCCTTGCGTGGCAACATCAACGGCAACCACAGCACTGGAACAGCAGTGGCTTCTTACGACGAAGGCAATCGTTATTTTGGTTCCACCACCGTAGGAGACTTGGAAGTCCTTTCCCCCACCAACATTGGTTCGCTTTTTGGTACGACCCTGTACAACGCAGTTTCCAAGGGTTCCACCACCGCTACCCTTGCGCCGCTTAGCAACACCGTCAATGGCACGTACACCAACCTTGACCAATACGGCAATCTTGCCACACAAGGGTTCCCTATCACCACGGGTACGTCGCTAAAGAATTGCACCGTCTATTCGGGTAACACGTACATTACCGTCACGTGGAACAGCGACCCCACCCTTGGAAGTCGCCCCTCCGTCGGTTGGCTTGTGACGGGCGCAGGAATTCCAAAGAACACGTTTGTCACGTATGTTCGTGGTACTGAAATCGGTATTTCTAACGCTGCCCTCAATACGGCGGTGGACACAGCAACGTTCACGTTTGTTCCCGAAGTATTTGGTGTAATGGTTGTTGGAACCGGCGACAACCAAGAAAGCGTTGTCTTTAGCCTGAACTACGCCTTCACCTCCGGTCAGTCTGTTGGCAACACAACGTCGCCAGCCGTTTTCCAATTGGCAAGCGGTCAATCGTTTGTTTATCCACACGCTGCTGGGGAACCTGTATTTGTTCCAAACATCAAGACCAACGGATTTGCTAACTTCCACGCTAAGGAAGCCCCAATCTTGGGCGGTGCTGATAACGCCGACGGCACCGAAGGTCTAAGCCATGTCGTTGCCGACAACACGAACGGTCAAGTAGCCACCACGTCTACTTTCACCATTGGGCTTACCCCCGTGATGATTCCCGTGGGCAATAACAACAACCCAACAACTTCAGCAACATTGGCACAAGGACACAGTGCTGGGGAAACGTCAATTGTTATCACCACCCCCACGGGTTTCCCCGACGCTTACAAAAACCCCTACCCCACGACCAACTTCTTGCCACCGGAACTTGGTCGCCTTGCCGGATACACGTCCACGGGAACCACAGTTATTTCAGTAGTCGTCACCGACGGTCCAATTCCAAACAGTTCATTTGCTATCCGCATCGGTACGGACAACTACTACGTGCAGTCCGCCACGCCTTCGGTTCTTGTTGATTCACTAAACGCCTACGACTTTACGCTTCTCAGCCCAACCACGTTTTTTTACTACGACGGCACGCCTGTTCACCTTGTGTACCTCGACACGAACTCGACGTACAACAAACTGTACGTTCCAAAGTTTTACCTAAATCGCAGTTTCACGGGTGTTCTTACGGCAGGTAGCGCCGTCATTACAAGTGTGGTAGGAAGCCAACCCACAACTGGTATTGGTGCCGTTTATACCACCACGGGCGGTACGGGGGGAACCAATACCCTTACGTCTTTCTCCTCGCCACCCCAAGTTGGTATGAAGATTTACGGCGATGCTGCCGTTCAGGAAAACACCGTCATTTTGTCGTATGACAATGGCACCGATACTGCTGTTCTTTCCAAACCGTTTACCCAAAACACCGCCTCGGGCAGTTTGTGGGCCGCTTATGAGGTGCAGGGCGAGGGCATCCCTGCCGGTGCGTTTATTTATGAGGCACCTGGCGACGGAACCATCACCCTAAAGTATTTCACTACTTCATACGGAAGCAGCGCACAGTTGGCTCCGGCGGCAATTAGCGGAACGTACACGGTGAACCTCAACGTCGGTATGCCCGTATCGGTTGGCAACACGCCCCCAAGTGGCTTCACCACGCTGTACACAACGCCAATTATGGCAACTATTTTCAGCGGAACGGTTATCTCATTGTCGTCGCCAAGTGGCACGGACTACGTGACCGTTTCAGCAGATGCAACCGTAGGGTCTACCAGTATTTCTATACATCCCTACACGCCCACTTATGCCCACGATTGCGCCTCGGTATCGAATGGAATTTTGACGTATTTCACCACTGGCGTTCTGGGCGCAGGAACTATTTGTTCGTATGGACTTTCCGCCGAATTAGTCAAGGGTGACCCCATTGTTCTGAACAACGGAAACGGAACAACCATAGCCCTTTCGGTTGCGCAAACCCCAAGTGCCAACTCCACAGGTATCTTGGTGGAACCTTTTGCTCCAAACTACGCTTACGACAGCAACCCCATTGGCTACACCTTTAGCGGTACGGTTGTTAGCGGTTCCAATGTTCTGACTACCACTAGTGGCCCGTTGCAAATTGGTCAGCAAGTTTTTGATGGGTCAGGAAACAACGTATTCAATGGCGTTTCGGCGTTTGTACAGTCAGTTTCCACCACTACCGTGACAATGGGCGGTGGCACTACGTACTACGGTGGATTGGAAAACATGGTTGTCGGTGGCGACGGAAACCTTTATGGCTTCTCAAACACGGGCAGCGTGGGTATCTTCAAGATTTCACCAACCGGAGTTGTTGAGAACTTCTTTCCGTCAGGCACCTACTACTTTTCTAACGTTTACCAATCTGCTTGCGCAGGAAGCGACGGGGCAATTTGGTACTACAGCGAATATGGAACATTGCTTGTTCGTATGTCCTATTCGGGTGATTTCACTACGTATAGTACGCCGTGGCCCACTTATCAAAATGGTTCTTTGTGCTTAGGTCCCGATGGAAACTTGTGGACAAGTGGTGCCGGTGGTGCCGGTTACACATCACCGACCGTGTACAAGGTATCTACGTCTGGAACGTTTACTGCAGTTCCCCTCATTGGCGACAGCATTACCTCGGTCGGCAACAACATTGTTTCTGATGGTACATATTTGTATGTTGCTGATAACAATGGAACGCAACGCCTATTGCGTTGGGATACTGGTGGAAACGCATCCGCCCATGGGGTAATTTCCGGCAGTGTGGCCCTGTTGGGCAACATTGCGTATGACGGGACGCATATTTGGATGCTGGGAGCAACAGGAGGGCAACTAACAGTTGCGTCTGTAGATTCCAGCGGAACGGTCACGTACTATTACGATACCACCCTTACCACGGGGGTTTCTAGTGGCGCTATGCAATGGTTTTACGGTTTCTTGGTATTCAACATTAATAACAACATTTATATTGCGAACATTGCCTCGTTCACGTCGGGGTCTTTCACATCAGAATTTTTGGCACCAGTAAGTGGGGAGTTAAATTTCTATTGCGACAACACCAATAACATTTTTTGGTCGTGGACCGGAAATTCTCCTACGTGCGAATTGGTTGGTCAGCCCGCAAGCGGTGCAACCATTACTATTTCACCATTTTTTTACAACACCGAGTCCATTACTGAGTGGCTACTAAACCTTTCCACTTCTTCGGTATCAGACCAATCGGACATTTCGTTCTACACCAACGGCACGTCAATCATTGCGCCTCCCGTGTACAACCTAAACGATGGTGACCAAACCGAACAAATTATTCCATCGTCATTGCCAACTGTTCTGAACCCCGACCCCACGTTCACTTTGACGTTGGCAAAACCACTTGTTCGTTCGCACAACCGTAATTCGTCTATATCTTTTTACCAAAAGCCTGTAGCACAGCCTGGTGACACAGTGTATTCGCCAGATACTAAAGCCCTTGAAATGTTTACAGGTTCTTCGTGGATTTCTTCTGAAATCAGTTCGGTTCAAATTCGCCACGCCGTACAAGGTTCATTGAATGGCAACGATAAAGTCACCACAGAACTTTTGGATACTGCCACCCAAGAACGTGCGCCCCTTGACGTATTTGGTCAAATCTCCAACACAAAAAGTTCGACCAAACACACCGTTCGTAGTAGCGGTAAGCGTTCGGCAAAGCCAAATGGTAAAAAGTGGAACGTTGAGGACTTGTTCAACCTTGGTATTGTTGTCGCCAGCACGACCCCTGCCGGTCACAAAACCAAGCACCGTTCAGTACACGGTGTTGTTGTCACACGACCAAAGGCACGAATTACCTCGTTGTACCTTGCCCCATCTAACAATGTCATCTTTGTGCAAGACAGTGGTGGGAACTACTCCACGGCATCACACAACGGATACACCATCAACTGGATTTACTATGACGGCATCAAGACCACAGCACCCGTGGGCTACGAAGTAAAGATTTACGATTCCCAAACCGCCTCACAAACGGGCTTTTCACCAAACAATTCCACGCCTAAGCCGATTGTAGACAGCGTAAGTAAGAACCCCGGAACGTCGTTTGCTATCAACTACCAAGACGGGTATGTCAATGGTGGAACATACATTGCGTATGTCCGTGCCATCAAGCAACAAGAAGCAAAGACTAGTTACACCGATTGGGTATCCACTGCTTTCACCGTAACTTTCGTACAACCGCTACCACCAATCGTGGCGGTTTGGAATGACACCAGCACGGCTACCAATGTCCTTTCTATCCAAGCATCGGACAACTTGTTTTCAGCAGACAATGGCGCATTTGCCGGAACTATTGGCGGTTGGGCAATTACGCAACAAGACCAAGTTGATTCGACGGTAGAACTTGGCATTGTTGGTAGCGTCCTTGGTGAAGATGTTGTTGCTGGAAAAACGTACACCAGCATTGCCGTTGGTTCACACGGAAACGTCACCGCCCGAGGTGCGCTTGCAGGAACGGGAACGGGCGTGTTCTCCCTAACAGGTAGTTCAGTTGCCGGTACGGTTTCAGCCCTTTCGTTCACGGGAAACTTTACGGCTGGTTCCAATGTTGTCACGGGTATCCAAGTACCTAGTGGTACTGAAATCCCTACGACGTGGTGTGTCGTGACTCCCGAATTCCCAGCACAAACCCAGTTGATTAGCGTCACGCAGTCAAGCACTACTTACGTATCTGCCACTAGCGTCACATACTCGTTCACCTTCAACAAGCCAGCCGAAACTTCCGGTACGCAAACGTTCCTTATCAACGCCCCCATCGCCACGGACGCAGTTGGTTTCCCACTGCCTGGTCAAACGTATTGGGTGACAATTGGTAGTGAAGATTTGTTGGTGGAAACCTTGCCCGACGGCAACGGTCAAAGCAACACCATCAAGATTCACCAACGTGGCTACAACGGCACTACGCCCACTCCACACGCTAAGGGTGCGACTGTGGTGTATGGCTTGCAGGAAGATATTTACGCCGGATACGCCGGAAACATTGTATTCAACTACCAAGCAACGCAAGTACTGAAAAATGTAGCCGGTCTTGTTCTTGTGGGTGATGTACCAGCCGTTCTACCATCGACGACTACCGCCAAGGATGTCACTTCCAAAATTGCCGACTTGCCTATCTACGTCCCAAGCAAGCAAGCCGACACCACACTAAACCTTGACAACAACGACAACATTATCTATGTTGTTGCGCAACAGCACGGCGTACAAGTTGGTGACGCAGTTGTTCTTTCGGTTAGCGACCCACTTATGCTTTCATCTACGGGTAATTTGGTTCCCAATCCAAACCCCAAGCCCCGTAAGTTTCCAGCAAACCCATCAGGTACATTCACGGTCACGGCGGTAAAGCCTGCCGTCGCCCACTTGCAAATCGGTTCGTCTACCGACTCAACTGTAAAAAGTGGGTATGTCACCCACAGTGGTACTGGTGGTGCATATAACAGTTATCCAACCCTTGCCACCGTGCCACACCGTTTTCCAGCAAAAAATGCGGTGTATAACCCTGAATCTAAGACCGTACACTTCCAAACCCTTGCCAACGGCTCCACCTTCAACACGGTAAAACAACAGAACTACAAAGATGTCCTTGGCAAGCAAGCCCCCGTTACGCCAAAGGCTGGCGACCAAATTACCATCATTTCACCGTCGTGGGATGCTAGTTATGCCGTTGATGCACTAAAGCACGGGGCAACTTTTGGTCACGCCTACAACTACCCAACGTGGATTTACACCTTCCTAAAGGGAGTTGGTGTGACTAACCGAAGCCTTGAAACATTGGAAAGTTTGGCTCGTATGTCACACGCCGAAGGTGTGTACTTGGGTGGTGAAGCCGCTTCATACAACTGGCTCAACTGTTCAGTTTCTTCTAGCCAATGGTCGCCATCGGGCGCACCAAACGCAGGAACATTCAAGCCTGTGACTATTGGAACATGGAGCGGTAAAGCCAGCATTATTTCAGGCACCACCCCAGCCAGCGTAAACATTCCTGCCTTCCAGTCAGCCACCGACGGCGCAAATGCAAATGCCGCTTTTATGCTTGTAGACCAAACTTTCGGATACAAGTACATTATTCAGGCGTTGCAAAACCCCACGGGTTTTTCACTACCTGGTATGCCTGTTTCTTCCAATCCTTATGCGGTAGTTTCGTCGGCGTTTGCGTGGCACCCTGGGTCGTGGGGAACAGGAACGGGCATTTGCAAAATTACCGCTGTTTCCGGCAACTCCATTACCTACCAAGGAGTTAATGGTTTTGTAGGTGGTGTAATTTCTGACGCTCAGTATGTCGCTGGTTATGACTTCGATTTCAGTGGAAGAATTGTGGGCGCATCAACCGGACACTTTACTTTTGACCACGTAGTCGGCACCCTCGAGGTTGGTAAGTACATCCTTGTTGGAAATGATTTTTACAACACGGTACACCCAACAAGCAGTATTGCGCTGACTTCTACGCAAAATGGATTTACCCCCGACACATCTACCACTCCCCCATACGTCAAGCAAAACGTTCAGGCTACTTTCACCCTTGCCCAAGATTGGAACCCCTATACCAACAGCAAAGACCCAGTTACAGGGCAACCACTTTCCACCATTGTTCTAAACACGCCTAACGGCTACGCATCATTTGGTGAATTTGCTTTTGCGGTTCAGGATAACGGTGTGGTTCAACAACACGTGTATATTCCTGGTGGAAATACACAAATCAAGTGGACACCTTCTATTGACGTAAAAGACCCACAGTACCCGTATTCGCAAATCCTTGAAGTGACCCTTTCGGCTGGCGTTTCAGCAGTTATTCCAAAAGACCAAGTTCTTCACGAAAACGACAAGGCTACGTTCTACAACACCACACCTGGGAAAGTTGTAAATAACCCTGGTACGCCGGATAAACCTGCGCACCGTGTTGCTGGAAACGAAGTAATCCCCCCAGCCAAATACACTTTTTCCGAGCCGTTCAAGGTTGGCTTCAACGAAACACCATCTACCGTAAATGCGCAAGTCGGTTGGTGGGATGGTTCATCATTTGAGCAAATTCACACCAATGGAACGTATAACGGTGCCGGTACTTCGTATTTCTACAACGCCCTTTTCACCATTCCGCACATTGACGTTGATTCGGTTGTTTATTCGGCAGGGCTTGACGTTGGCACAACCGTCACCAACTCGTATTCATCGGGTAGTGGATATGTTATGTACTTTGGCGGTACGACGGGCTATGCCACAATCACCGATACAGGTACAACGTATGTGACTGCGCAAACTATTTCAGTACTTGCGCCTAACGCATTTATTATTCCAAAGGGGCGTACCAGTGTTCCCGTTGTTCCGTTCCAACCACGTCGTTCATTTGACCGTCGCATTGCGGTGACGTTCCAAATCCCCACACCTTTTGGCGCAAACGCCTTGAAGGTAACGTCCAATGGTTCGGGAATTAGTGACCTGTCTATTCACAGTTCCACCAGCCTAAACAACCAGAATTCTATTCCCGTAAATACTGGTCAGACGTATGGTTTTGCCGGATTTGGTTCACCCGTCAATATTTCACTAAACGACAATATTGACCCAGCGTTCAAACTTCTTATTGACTGGTACGACGAAGCCAATAACTACCTTCGTACCTCAGACGGAACCGAAAGTATTGTGACGGGCAATAGTCAGTCATTCAACACAAATGTGACCTTGCCGTCATCTAACTTTTCCGGACTGAATTGGAAGCCTAACGCTATTGCAGCCAAAGCCCCTGTGGTTGCGGTAATGGCTGACGCTGTTTACACCCCACTAGACCCTCACCACCCGTCAAAGGAAGGGTATTTCACCAGTGTCATCCCTGCATTCCTCTCCCTTTCGCAAGGTACAGCAATCACCGTTGATGGCGTTGCTAATGGCGTAACTTCTAAGGCTTCGGATGTTGGCGACACCATTTACATAAAATTCCCCAACAACAATGGGCCAAAGCACAGTGGTGGTTCGTACACCCTGAACGCTCGAGCCACTCGTGCTTGCCCACGTATCCAAACCAGCAACCTAAAGTCGGGCGACATTGTTTCCTTCTCGGGGCTTATGTTCCAAGCACTTACTCCGTACTTGCCCAACAGTTCATACCTTCCGCTGAACACAATGTTGCCTGTCCTTACCCAAACGGCAAATCCACTTGGTGGTGGTGCGTCTAGTTTTGCTATTCCCCAAACAACGCCTACGTTCGGTGGCGACACCATTTACTTGTTTGACCCCACTGACGACAACGCTTCTCGTGAAATACACCGTGGCACCAATCCAAAGGGTGTGTCTTTCACCACAACAACGTTTGCCCTTGCCGGTGACAAAAACATTGTTTTGAACAATGTAAAGGGGCTGGCTGCCGGTAGTGAACTAAATATTGGTTCCGGCAACACCCAAGAACCAAACTTTGTAGATGAATCGTGGGACGGCTCAACAACTGTTGTTTTGCAAGAACCTTTGCAATTTATTCACCAGATTGGCGAATCTGTCACGGCAAACCTAACAATGATTACAGGCGGTTTTGCCAAGCGTCAAGGTATCGGAACCCCTGTAGCGGTATTCAACTGGAACAACGACGGGTACATCAACACCCCTAACACTACGTACAACTATTTGGTTCAGCGAAGTGATAATGGTGGAATCAACTACACGACGTTATACAACGCCAATAACGCCCTTGCCGATAATACGGGTGTGCTTATCCAAAACGACGTTGAGGTTGTTCCAAATGCAGTGACGTACTACCGTGTGGTTCCTTCCTTTACGGACACCCACAACAATACGGTTTCCGGTCAAAGCATCACTGGCTTGCCAGCACCCAAACTGCAAACCAATTCGTGGTGGTTGGGAAGTACATCAGACCCTGCGTTGCGCTTCCCTGTGTTGGTGCAAAACAAGGTGTCCGAAACGCAAAAGCACCCTGTCGGCGTGTTCTACCCACTTGGCTCGTCACGCCCCATTGTCACGGCAGGCGTGGTGCAAGGTCGGGACGCAACTATCACCATTATTTGGACAGACGATGCCCATTGGCAAGACTTTATTTCACTACTCAACCTTGGTGAAACGCTGGTTCTTACCGACCCCGTTGAAGGCGAACGACGCTACATCTTTATCAACGATGATGTCAAGGTCACGCACAATTCCGGTGGTTCACCATACCGTGAAGTATCCATTACTTACGTTGAAGCCCCACCACCCAACGGTTTTGGCTACACTTACGGTTCGTAACTATGTATACCAAATCCACACAAAAATTTCGTGACAGCCTAAAGACAACTCACCGACCAATGGTGATTGTCAAAGTTGTAAGTGTCAATGGCGTGGTGACTAACATTCCAGTTGTTGGCGGAACCGTCACGGCTGACCGCACTTCGCAAGACTTCCGACGTACTTGTGAAATCACTATAAACAGCCTGTACGTTAAGCAACCAGATGGCACTATTGCCAACATGGTGCCAATGAATGACTACGACCCCTTAAACATTTACGGAAATCACCTATACGTCTATCGTGGCATTGTTTGGAATATTGACCATGTAGAAGAAACGGGTTTGTATAAAGCCAAAGCCCCGTTGTCCGACGAATACTTGCGACCAGCCAATGGAGCATACGAACTTGTGCCTCTGGGCGTATTTCGCATTAACACGGTAAAACTTAGTGAAAGCACCGATGGCAACGCCCAAATAACAGTTAGTGGAACAGACGTTAGTAATAACATTGCAAAAAACCACTGGACTGAACCTGTTACCATTTGGAAGGTTGGCTATACGCCACCCGTCGTAGCGCCATCATCGTCAGACGTAGGTAATTCAGCAGCACAGGCGTACTATCCACAACAACAGACATACACCTTGCCTAATAAGTACGGCAATTTTACATTTGCTTCTGCGGGAATTCAAGAAGCCATCAAGTTGTTGATTTATGACCGTTGGCCCAATAATCCGGCATTATGGCCCCTTTCGGAAGATTCATTTGATTTCAGTGGTGTCCAAGACGTACCATTACAAACTCCCATAATTATGGGTTCCCACACTGTTTCCAATTCAGGGTCGAACAGCCCGTGGACAGACATTTCTAGTTTGGCAGCGGCTATTGGTGGTGGAATCGGTGAACTATTTGTGGACGTTGAGGGAAAATTCAAACTTACAGCAGTTGCTGACCCCAATGCAGTTCCGCCCGTATGGGATTTCCTTGATGGCGATAACCACCAACAAGGTGGGCTTCTTACAAATATCAGCCGTACAATTACGGACTCCAAAGCCGTGAACTTTGTTATTGCCACTGGTGAAAGCATTACCCTAAACCAACCGTTCAAAGCAGTCGCAGCCGACACTGACCCAACATCACCAACGTATGTAAATGGTCCGTTTGGACGTGTTGTTGGATACGAACCAGGTCGCAAACTTCTCACCACATTGGCGCAAGTGAAATCCGCTGCCGAAACATTTTTGGGTTGGTTTGCCGGTGGTGACGACCAATTGGTTATCCACGGTGTTGTCAATCCGCTTCTTGACGTTCAGGATGTGGTGCGTGTTCGCCGTAAGCGATTGGGTGTCTATAACCCTTATGAAGTAGTTGCCGAGGTGAAAACACGTCTAGACAGCAAAACGTCATACACAATGATTCCCGTCCTTCCGCTTCTAAATGACATTCCAGCAAACAAAACACTTATTATCAAAACAGGCTGGGTTAGCCAACAAGTTATTACCACCCAAATTGCCAAAGTTGGCGACCAATTATTGTACGTACAACCATTTACTCCTCAATCAACGTTCGTGGTGAACACAAACATTTTTGACCCCACCGTTGTTAGTAATGACGGGGCGGTCAATTTTTACATTGACAAAATTGTTATCCCCCTTGACGTAACTACTGATAGTGAAATAACTATGCGTGAGCGCCGAGTTGGTACACGCAAGGACGCTATTCGTATTGCCGAATACTCGCAGGTGGACCCCAATGCAGGTATCTAACTACAACCAACAGCCAGACCCAGGTGCGCCGCCACCGTTTGATTACCGTGACCTTGTAAATGCAATGGTCAATAACGGGCAAATGGTTTTACCACCACAGGCAGTTGAGCGTCTTGGCATTATCGCCGGATATGACCCTACGTTCAATTTAGGAAAAACTGACCAAAACGGAACCGCACAATCCCCTTCATATTCTTTCACCTCAGCGGAAAATAACAACAACGCTTCCCTTGATTCCATTCCTTACCCAGCGGTAAGCGTGTTTCTTTCTGGTGATAGTTACGCTATCCACGGGTGCCGATACGACAAATCGTATAAACCCCACATGGGTGAAGCGGTACGTTGCTTGGTGTACGGCACCGAAGTGTTTGTGGTTGGTGCCGCTGCTGGAAATGTGACTAATACCGTCACGGGTACAAAAGTAAATCCCGACGGTTCCACTAGCCCCATTACAACTGCCGTACCTATCGGCGGTGTTGTTTCCAATGAAGGTAAAAACGTTGGCAACGTCAATTTTGTATTTAATTCATCCCGTTTGCAATCGTCACCCAGCACCACAATTTTGCCAGCATCGCTTATTACACAAATGCTTCCAAACCGTCATTACAGTATTTCAGTAAACGTTGTGTATTCCATTACTTGGCTACCAGTAGGGACAATTTCCACCTATGTGTACTTTGCACTTATTGGCCCAAAGGGTGACATTCCCTTGAACAAAAATACATACACCACAATGCCAAATAGCACATACCCCGAAGTATTTAATGCCACGGTCAGCACATGGGACTCACCTAAAGGTGTTTTGAAAACTACAGAATGGGAATCTAAGTATCCCCATAATCAGTTTACGTGGCAGGTAAAAATGGTAGCGCATTGCGATGGTCTTTACGGCCCACTTGGCCCACCAGAAATTACTTTCACGGCAGGCAGTAGCCCTAATTTCACTATAAACATCACGGACAACGGCAACGTTTCATAAAAGTAGTTTTGGAAAACTTGACCTAAGATTAGGGCATGGCATCGTCCAACCCTTATGTTCTAGCAGCACTTATCAGTGCAATTCCGGCGACCCTTGGTGCGTGTGCTGCTTGGTATTCAGCACATAAGGGACGTATCGAGGGACACAGCGATACAGACAAAATCAGCCATCAAGTAGACCAAGTAAATGAAAAACTGAACCAAGTAGAAACCCGTTTTGAAAGAATTGACACACATTTTGCCCGTTTAGACCTACGGCTGGACTCAATTGAGGATAAGGTAGAAAGGCATCTCGGTTGGCATCGTGCCGAAGCCGAAGTGCATCTACCACAAATGTTCTCAAAGGAGATTACGAATGGCAGACCAGACGGTCAATAACAGCAGTACCCCTGTGACCACCCACAACCCTGTAGACGAGTTCGGTCTTGAGGTTGTTCGCTACGTCACCCCAATCCTTGTTGGTTGGTTCATCACCCTTGGTGCTAAGGCTGGCTTCCACCTGACCACCGCCGAGGCATACCAGCGTGTGTTCCCTTTTGTTTCATCGGGCTACTTCGTTATCGTGCGCTACTTGGAATCAAAGGTTCCCGAGTTTGGTCGCTTGCTTGGTATCAAGGCTACGAAGCCTGTCGTATCTACGGGTGTCACCAGCACCACTAAGTAGTGCTACCGTTGGGGCTGAACCCCGACAAGAGTTCATGCCCACCTAGGTAGGCGTAACAAAACCCCTAGCCTTTCCAAAACGGATTGGCTAGGGGTTTTGCTTTATCCAATCACCAACCGTTCCTCACGATTAGTCGGGGATTGGAATGACGGCACAGTGGGCAAGGGGGCGGATAACAACCGAATGGTTAGTTTCCCTTACCCACCGTGACGAACTTGGTTAGTCGTTCACCTTGACGGTGGTAGACACGCCACCCTCGACGAACGACAGCCCCTCAATTACTTCGCCGGTGGCTGGGTCAACAACACCAGCGTCGCTAAGGTCTACGACCTTTTTGATGGTGGCGATGTCAGCCTCACGCTTGACACGAACCCACTCGGCGTGACCGTTAGCGTCAGCCCAAGCAAGGAACGCCTCGAGGTCTTCGACAGCAACCTTTGGCTGGGTGGCACGGCTTGACACCGTACCGTCAGGGAAGTCCAACGACTTACGACCATCAGCCTCGTTCTCACGAACGGTCATCAGGTAGTCGCCAAGGATACGGTCAAAGTAATCAACCGTTGCCTTGTTGTCAGTGGTGTTGGCTTCGACCCAAGCGTTGATACGGTCAATCTCGACCTGTGCCTGTGCCTTTACTGCGTCAATGCGACGCTGAGCCTGAGCCAAACGACGCATAGCCCACAAAGCCTCGTCGTCGTTCGTAATGCTGAACGCACCATCGGCTTCTACAAACCCTTGGGGCTGACCGGCTTGCGCCAGAAAATCCTCAAGGCTTACATCAACAATGTCCTGCGACATTTTGTATTCCTTTCATCAGTTGGTTAGGTACTACTGTACTACGGTATGTATCTTACTACGCCGGTGCGACACAATGCAAATCAAACATTGGTCAAAACTTTGTCGGCGCACTTGGTTAGTGCGTCAATCAACTTTGAAGCCTTAGCCTTAGATGCCTTAGCCTCGTCTACCTGCGCTAGCAGTTCGGGTGACACATCCTTCTTCTTTAGCAACGAGGACATGAAACCAATCTGCTTGGCGCTGGCAGGCTCGACGTTAGCAACCGATGCGGTCACCTTCGGCTCGACCTCACGGCTCGCCTTCGCTTCAGCAAAGGACTTGAACAGTGCGTCCAAACTTTCCTTCAGGTCAGCGATGGCGTAGGAGACGGTAGCGATGTTGTAGGGAACGCTGTGACGGCTCCTGCCACCGTCCTTGGCGAGGGAAGCCTCGTGGCGCTCAGCCTGCTCCTTCAACTGTGGGAACTTCTTGGCACGCTCGATGAGCGACTTGGCGTAAGCAATGGACTTGGCGCTGGCACGGTGACCAAACTCGAAGTCCGCCTGCTCGTCCTCGTGGCGGAGTTCGTACTCCAATTCACGGTGCTTCTCAAAACTAAAACCACGTCCACTACGGTCAAACGACATTCTGTTCTCCTAGTCAGTTGCTAAATCACTACACTTGCATTGTGCCACACCGTTGTGACACAATGCAAGTTTTTCTTGATAGAACTACATGAATTCCAAAGTGGCTTTGTCTTCACACGCTTCTTCAAGGGCGACAATGAAGTCCTTGGTAGCGTCCAACCACTCGCTTTCGGCAAGGTCATCAAGCAAGCCACGCAAGCGACGTGCAAGTCGCCCAGCATTGTCGGGCAAGATGAATCCGTCGCAGTCGCTGTGTTGCAAGACAAACGCAAGTGGGTCAGCCGGTTGCACAGCCCAGATGCCCATAACCTCATCGTCAGTCGGGTTGGCAGTTGTACGCCAGTCGCCCACACCGGCGGCCTTAGCAATGGCATCACGCCAATTGCCAAAGCCACTGTAGGACGATGACCAGACGAACTGGTCGCTAAAGGTGTTGAAGATTGACAGACCCATTAGAGCCACCCTGCCTTTTCCAAGTAGTAGTTTTCGATGTCAGCGTCAAGGGCTTGCTGTTCAGCCATCAGTGCTTCCATCTCGGCATCACTGAAGTCCTCGGGCTTAGGAAGCACGTAGGACTTGCTGGCGAACAAAGACAGCATTGACACTGCAAGGTCGAACTGCGTGTCATCATCAGCGATGACCCCGAAAGCCGACTGCGTGACACGGATAGCGTTCACCGCCAATTCCTTGTCGGGGAACGTAATGCTTGCCGTTGCACCGTTGATGGATACAGACACGGAGACAATCCCGTTCTCAACGACACCGGACAACACTGGCGTATCAACACCAGCGTATGCGTTCAAAATTCCAAACTCCATTTTTGACTACCTTTCTAATCAGTTGCTAAATCACTACGAAATGACCTTACCATAGTTTAGTTCCGTTGCGCAAATTATTTCTAGAAATCTTTTTCTAACCATTAGTGGACAGGGGTGTAGCCCGTATGGTAAGATACGTGTCTTGTAATTGTTATTGTTATAGAAAGTGATGGAACTAGATGAGTTCATTATTTACCAAAGCGACCAAGGCGCAAGCCAAGGCTCGCATCGCAGTCACCGGACCTTCGGGGTCGGGTAAGACTTACAGCGCATTGGCGTGGGCGACAGTCCTAGCCGATGGTGGCAAGATTGCCGTGATTGACACTGAACGTGATTCGGCAAAGTTGTACGCAGACCGTTTTGAGTTCGACACCCTTTCAATGGGTGCGCCGTACCACCCAGACCGTTTGGTCGAAGTGCTAAAGGTAGCCGAGCAAGAAGGCTACGCCGTTGTTGTCATTGACAGCCTTACCCACTTTTACAACGGGTCAGGTGGCTTGCTCGAGTTGGTGGACTTAGCCGCTACCAAATCTGGTGGCAATGGTTTCGCCGGTTGGAAAACAGGTACGCCAATCCAACAGCGAATGGTGGACACCATTTTGAACTTCAATGGTCACATCATTAGCACTATGCGTTCTAAGACCGAGTACACCTTGGAAAAGGACGAACGTACCGGACGTACCGCCCCCAAGAAAGTCGGTCTTGCCCCTCAACAGCGTGACGGTATCGAATACGAATTCACGTTGGTAGTCGAGATGGACACTGACCACCGCACCATTATCGGCAAGACACGTTGCGAAGCACTTGCCGACAAGGTGTTCCCCTCAAGCAAGGGCGAAGAAGCGGCGCAGATTTTCGACACGTGGCTGAAGTCGGGCGACCCACTTGTTAGCGACACCGAACGTGACGCATTGGACGGACGTATCCGTTCACTGACCCCAGCCCAGCGTCGTGTCCTTGCCTCTAAGTGGGGCGAAGCAAATCTGCCCAAGGTGGCTTCTTTGACCCAGAACCGCCTTGCGGAAGCAGAATCGTTGGTTGCCAGTTGCGCCAACGTGGAAAGCGAAACGCCAACCGACGAGGTTGTACCGGAGTAGTTTCCCACCAGAAACGCCACGTACCCCTGTGTGGCTACCAAACCCCCCGACCTATGCCCCAACGTAGGTTCGGGGGGTTTTGGACGTTCTAGGGCGTTTTAGCGTTAGCACTACCACCACACACCGCAGTATCACGTCACGCTACAAGATGTAGTGTCACCTTCGAAGCATCACCACTAGATGTTGTGCAGTTTTGGAATTTTATGGGCAAGGCATGGGGCGCATAGTGAAATTCCGTCCACCCGTACACCACTGAAGTGATGTATTGTCACTAATCCGTTTCGCTCTACAGGGGGGTATTGCCCGTGATACGTCGCAGTCCATCAGTCACACGACAGTCGTTCACCATTATGCCAAACATAACGCTTACCGATACACGTCTTTCGTGGGAAGCAAAAGGTATGTTGGCGTACTTGATTAGCAAGCCGGACAATTGGGTCATCATGGTGAACCACTTGGTCAAGGAAAGTCCAAAGGCTGGGCGACAAAAAGTTTTGCGCATCCTTGACGAACTAGAAGCCCTTGGGTACATCACCAACAACGGACAGTACATTGACAGCGAAAATGGTCACTTTTCGCACACCGAAAGGGTGGTACATGAGGTCGCAATTGGTACTGAAATACACATAATCCCTGATGGCACCGTGGACGGGTTTACCGTCAACGGTGGAACCGTCAACGGGTTTACCGTCAACGGTAAACCTGCTCACCTAGTAAGTACTGAAGTTAAACAAGTACTGAATATAGAAAATACTGAAAATAGTTCTTTTGCATCACCCGAAAAATCGGGCGATGGACACACTTCCGGCGAGGGGGTAGTGAAAAAGGCTCCAAAGGAAAAGCCGTACCAAGCGGAATTTGCCCAAGTGTGGAATTTGTACCCACGGAAAATCGGCAAGGGAAAGGCGCACGATAACTTCATTGCCAGAATTCGGGCTGGTGAAACTTTGGAACGGCTTTTGGAGGCGACACGAAATTATGCCGCCACCAGAATTGGACAACCGGAAACCTACACACTTCACGGCGCAACGTTTTTTGGTTCGTCGCTTCGCTATCAAGATTTTCTTGCCACGGGTGCCGGAATGAGTGAAACTACTGCCCCCACCACACAGCGACCATCGGAAACCATGACTGCCATTGACAATTTCCTAAAACGACGGGGGCAGTAATGCAACCAGCGGAAACAGCAAACGTATGCTTCTTATTGGGAAGCGCATTTCCAGCGTGGCGTGTCAAGGACGAAACCATCGAGATGTGGCACATGATGTTGCAAGACCTTGATGGTGAAATAGTTACCGAAGTCGCCATGAATTGGATTGCCACCGAAGAACGCAACCCCACCATCGCCGGTATTCGACGTAAGTGCGCCGAGGTCACTAGCAATCTTTCACCAACCGCATTTGAAGCGTGGCGTGAAGTGAACGAAGGTCTTACCGAACACGGGCGTGAGTTTTACCGCAATGGAAATCGTTGGTCGCACCCCATCATAGAAAAAACCGTTAAGGCAGTTGGTTTTATGGCGTTGTGTTTTAGTGAAACCGCTGGGGTCGAACGGGCGCACTTTCTAAAGGCGTACAACGAACTAAAGACTGCACACGACAATGAAATAATTAGCAGTGTTGCATTTGAACCGATGCGTGGTAATGTTGCATTATCTAACTCAACTGTGGTACAGTTAGAACAACCCTTTATTCAACTAGGTGCGTAGGAAAGAAAGAAATGAATAAACGAACAATCGAAATCCTTACGGGTCTTTCTTTATTGGTGGCAGTGATTCTTGTAGTCCTGTTGTTCACCGTAAGTGGAAACAACAAGCCGACCCCAACGACCACCACTACCAACCTGAACGCACAGTGGGCTACGTGGCGTGGCAACGTGCTTCCTGTTATGAACCAAGCACAGGCTGACTACACACAAACCTTTAGTGCCTTGAGCAACAACGACACCGCTTCGGCAATTAAGTATTTTGCCAATCTGTCATCAGATGCGGCAAATCTAAGCAAGGTTGGCGATTCGCCAGACCCTGTGGTGAACGCTGACGTACAGACCCTTGCCAGCGCAATCCAAACCCTTGCGTCAGACGGACTGAACACTTTGAATGGCAACACCAGCCTTACGACCTTTCAGGCTGACGTAGAAGCGTACAGCAAGGCGTGTACGGCATTGGCAAATCAAATCACCGCAGACACGGTTAAGTACTAATGGCTATCTTTCGTGGCATTTGCGCAATAGTGTCGTTGATAGCAGTTGTAGCGTTCTGGGTTTTCTTGACCCTTTCAATTTTTCTACCAAGTTTGTATTGCGCCAAGTGGAGTTTTGCCACCCTTGTTTTTTGGCTAATCACATCAACCATTGCCGACCCCACCCCACGTGGACGTAAAAAAGTGCGGTAGTTGCCGTGAAATAAAGTCAGTAGATGACTTTGTAGCACGGCGTGATGGTTCAGGAAAGCACTTACCACGGTGCAAAGCGTGTCGTGACGCTGAAACGCAAACCAAGCGTCAAGAAGCACAAGAACGACAGCGTGAACGTCAGAAAAATAAGCAAGTGGAGCGCAAACCCACAAATCTGGCAAGAACACCCCTAAAACCAATGAGCGATAAGCGTAAATTGGTCAATAAACAGCGAAAAGAAGCGATGCTCGCCCATTTTGGCAAAAGGGAACTTTGGAAGTGCCAGATGCGTGACTTGATTGGTACGCCTTGTTTTGGTGAAATAAACGGACACGAAATCCTTAGCCGTGCAAGGTCGGGGCAAAGCGACGCAAACCTGTTGGATATGTCCGGCATTATCCTTGCCTGCAATCACCATAACGAGTGGTGCGAATCAAATCCCAAAGAAGCCCACGCACTAGGACTAACTAAGCATTTTTGGGAATAGGGTCTAATCTATGGGGTATGGCGAATCCTTTTGACACCAAAGAACTACTGAAATACGCATCGGAAGAACGAATTGCTAAGGCAATTGTTATGAATTCCGACGCAGGACGGGCTATGGGTGTGCCTGACCGCCCAGCCACCAAAAGCGAATTAAAGGAAATGCACCGCCAAGACAGTGAGGCTGTTGACACCCACGCCCGAGCGCAAGCAAAGCACCAAGCAAAAGCCGATGCGGCTAGGGCAAGCGGTGGAATTGCAAGTAAGGCACTTGCCGCATTTCACGACCACGAAGCGAAGAAGCATGGTGAAAAACTTGCCGACGCACAATCACGTCTTGGCGAAGTGAAGCAAGAACTGTCAAACCGTTTTGGTGTTTCTATGGAAAGAACCGAACGTCGGGAGGGGGCTGGCATTACCCCTCCATCAAGCGGAAGCGGTAGGGGAGCAAAGTTAGGTCACCCATTCTACGGAAATCAACACCAAGACGGTTAGTTATGACCAAACAAAAAACGTACTGCGCCGTAAACCTCCACGTTAGTGAAATCAAGCGAGGCATGACGGGTTTCGCCAAGACCGACGGAACAATGGGTGCGCTTATTCGCTTTGGTGAAAAGTTGCGTTGGAAAGTTGGAAAGTACAACCACTGCTTCACCGTTGTCACCGAAGGGTCAAACTATGACGAAATAATTATTGTCCAAGCGACAATGAAGGGCGTAATTACCTCCACTTTGGAAAGCCTTATCGCTTCGTCAGAAATCGTGTCTATGTACGACATTACCGACCTTGGTGGCGACCTCGAAAAAGCGGCGTGGTTTGCCGAGCAACAAATTGGCGACCCCTATGGGCTTTTGTCCGACATTTGCATCGGTGTGGACATTATTTCACCACAGTGGTTTTTGGAAACTCGCCGTGCAGGTACGTGGATTTGTTCAGCACTAGCCCACGAAGCAATGCGTTACGCCGGTGTGTACTACGACGTGCCTGACGTGTACATGGTTTCACCAACCAACTTGCAAATTTTGATGAACGTTGCTTGACGTTTGCCACTCAACTGTGGTACGGTAGAATTACCGAACGAAGCGCACCATCACAAAGGATTACTTATGCGAGAATCTTTGCTAACGCAAATTGAAAAACAGCGTAATTACGACAAATGGAACAAAATCAACGCTAAAGACCCGTGGGTTGTTCAGCCCAGCATTTGGGAAAAGAAGCACGAATTTAGGGCTAACAAGTGGCACGAGCAAACGGTTGCCGTAGAACCTGAACGCCCAAGTGGTGAAATCATCTACACCCCCCACGATTGCCAGCGCCCCGGCGCAACGACGTTGCCTATTGGAACAATCTGGGAGTGCCGTACCTACACCAAGAAAAACCCCGAAGGTATGTCATCAGTCTGCCGTGACCAATGGATTATTGAGGTAAGCGCCAACGGCGTAGCACTGTGGACGCTGTACAAGCGGTACTTTTAGTGCCACGCCCAAAGAAAACGGCGGTTGCGGAAACACCTGAACCATCAGGTCACGATGTAAGCATTGACCCATACAAGTCAGTGATGCTAAACACCACATTGTACGAAACGTATTGCACGTGTGGCTGGTGGCCCCCACGTTGGGTAAGCAAAGTACAAGCCGAATTGGAAGCAAAGAAGCACGTACTAAATCAAGGGTAGCGTTATGGCTAACAACCCCACTCCAATCCCAAGCGTTCCTCGAATTAAGTATTAGTGAAATCTACTAGTAGCCTTATAGGGTGACCTGTATAGCCGCTTGGAAAGACCGTAAGCAAGTGTGGATGGCTGGGGACGGTGGCGCATTTGACGACACCACGGTCATTATTTCGGCAGAACCAAAGGTTTGGAAATCCGATACAAGTTTGGTTGGCGTAGCCGGTTCGTTCCGAATAATGGACATTCTTCGGAAAAGCAATATTGGCGACCCGTACAAAATCCGTGATTTTCTTATTAGCAAGTCTAACGAAGCAATTTTCCCTACTGACTGGTCAGTGTTGGTAGCCAATAAAACGGGCATTTACGAAATAGGTTCCGATTTTGGCGTAGTGAAATCCGCCGAGAACTATGGGGCTACGGGGGCTAGCGCACAGTCAGCACTAAGCGCATTGTTTGTATTGGAACGTAAAGACGTGACACCACAGCAACGTATGGAATTAGTGATGAAAGCAACGGGCTACCACACCACAAACTCACGCCCACCTTTTACAGTTATTTCGCTATGAAAGGCGTTTCTAACAACCCTGCTGGACGACCCGTTACGTTGCCAAAAATCCCTTGCAAAAACTGCGGGCAAATATTTCAGCAAAAACAACACGACAGATTTTATTGTTCGTCTGCCTGTGGCAATGGCGGTAAATGGAGCCGATACCCCCACCCAAAAGGAATGACGGGGCATAAGCACACTGAAGAAAACAAAAAACTGTATGCCGAACACTCACGGCAAAGAATGGCAAATGACAAAAAATTCAGGGAAAAGTCCATTACCGCAATGCGGAAAGGACGTGAGGAACAACTACGACTGGGCGGAAGTCCGACTAAGCATTTTACTAGGGGCAAGGGGGGGAAACGAGCCGACTTGAATAACCAATACTTTAGGTCATCTTGGGAAGCAAACTACGCAAGATGGTTAAATTATTTGATTGGTACGGGGGAAATAGAAAGTTGGCAATACGAACCAAAAACCTTTGAGTTTCCGACAGACGCAGGTGCAAAGTTTTACACGCCGGATTTCTTGGTGAAAAAAACAAACGAATATGAGTGGCACGAAGTCAAAGGGTGGCTTACGGAACAAGGCAAGGAAAAGTTAAAAAGATTTGCATTGTTCTACCCAAACGAAAAACTAATATTAATTGACCAACAGGCGTATAGTGAAATAAAACTGCAAGCCAAAGAAACGCTGGAAAATTGGGAAAAAAAATGAAGTCTTACACGGTTACGTATGAATCCCGTCCTAACTTTGGAATAAACAAAGAAAGAACCGTACACCACATGGTTAGGGCAAAAATAACAAAAGAATGGCGAAAGGCGTTTTGCGAATTAGCACAAGCGGCGATGATTCCGCACATGGAGCAGGTCGAAATTATTATTCAGCCTTACGTTCTAAATGCAAGGTATCGGCAAGACGTTGCATTTGGGTGCGCACCTTTAGCAAAAGCGGCTATTGACGGATTGGTAGATGCTGGGATACTTATTGACGACCACGCCCAAATCGTGGTAAAATTGACTTTCCTTGCGCCGAAGTACGGCAAAGACGGTTTATCGCTAACCATTGTTCAAGTCAAGTAGCACAAGGGTGTGACATAACACCACCCGACTTTGGAAACCCTACTATACTAAATCGGTACAAGGAGAAACACTATGACCCCCAACGACGATTTCACTACCCCCCTCGACGCTCGCAAGGAAGTCGAAGCCGACTTTTCACCAGAAGTAGCATCGCTTCTTTCGCACATTCGTGACATCTGCCGTGAAATGCGCAAGCACGAACAGCAAGTCATTGAATTGGGTCGTGAACGTCGCCAGACCGTCACCCGACTTCGTGAAAAGGGTGTCACGTGGCGCAAGATTGCGGAGTGGGCTGAAACCACCGACCAAGCCTTGTACAAGCACCACAACCGAGATACTAAGTAGTTTTGCCGGTTATAGCAATTTCGCTATACTTGACCTAGCAACTAAACTAGGGTATAATAGTGATGTATGCCTAGTTACCCGTTACTTGCAAATGCCGTTCGTGCTTTAGCCAATCAAGATGATGGCGCAGTTCGACGTGACGGTGTTGGCTTCAACGGTGGGGATACCAAGTTTGGCAATCGCCTAGCCCAAGTACCAGACGAAGCGTGGTCGCCAGAAATGGCACTAGAAGCGTGGCAGATGCTGGGTAAGTACCGTGAGCAACTGCAACGGATAGGCATTGACTTTAGCAAAGTCCCTGAACCAATCGTGTCCGAAAAATCAAAGGCTATTGCACGTGGTGTTAAGGCAGTAGACATTAGAAACAATCACGTGGTGGTGTTTATCCCCTACGGTGAGCCACTGTACCCTAAAGTCCCCCTGACCGCAGTATGGAACCGTGACATCAAAGGCTGGGTCGTAGCAAAGGAAAAGTACGGCGCAGTATTGGGCTGGGCTGAAAAGAACAAAGTGCCGGTATCTGACCGTGCCAAAGAATTTCTAGGCAAAGTACCGCCAATAGAAAATGCCAAATGGAATGGTGAAGTAGTTTTAGAAAAAGGGCAACTTGTAATCAGGTTTGACTACAACGTAGAAATCCTTGATTCCGTCCGTAGCCTAAGCCAACGTCATTACAACGCCGAAGACAAAACGTGGTCTACCCCAAAAGAAAACGTAATGGCAGTCAAGGAATTGGCAGCGAAGCACCAACTTTTCCTGACCGAAGATGTCAAGCGATTGCACGGCGAAGAAATCAAACCTTGCCCCAAGATTGGCGTGTTGCATGACAAATTTGCCATCACCTTCAACTACCAATCAAACATGGTCAGCGAAATTAGGCAGATGCCTGGGTCTGTGTGGTCACCAGACGAACGTGTTTGGGTTATCCCTGTAGAAAGTGTCCAAGAAGTAAGGGATTTCGTCACCAAGCACGAAGTTGAAATTTCCAAAGATGCGGAACTGTTGTTTATCGAAGCAGACACGGTGGCAGAAATTATCGAGTCATCACAGGCGCACGATGCCGACATTGACATCAAGGGGTTTGGTGACGAGCAGTACAAATTGTTCCCGTTCCAACGTGCCGGTGTTGCTTACGCTATGCAAGCAATGGGATACGAACACCACGAAGGCGAATGGAAGCAAAACACGCCAACCACTGGTGGCGTACTTGTAGGCGACGAAATGGGATTAGGTAAGGCGCAGGTTCACGGAACAAAAGTTCTTACGCCTAAGGGCTGGACAAACATTGAGAACTTATCGGTTGGCGATGAGGTGATTGGGTCTAACGGACACGCCACAAAAGTCACGGGAGTATTCCCTCGTGGCGAAATGGATGTGTTCACCGTTGGCTTCAATGACGGTTCAACCTTAGACGTATCGGGCGACCACCTATGGGCAGTTCAGAGTGTCCAAAACGGATACCGTAAGCCCGACGAATGGCAAGTTAGAGATACTAACTACCTCGCAGAAAATCTCATAGACGGCGCTGGCAACTCAAAATGGAAAATCCCATTAGTTCAGCCTGTTTACTTTGAGGGCAACGAACCGCTACCAATTGACCCTTACCTTTTAGGAGTGCTGTTGGGTGACGGTTGTTTAGGCGGTGCGAGCATAAGTGTCACATCAGCAGATGAATTTATTATTGAGGAAGTCAAAAAGCGTATACCTGAGGGTATGGGTATGACTAAGCACGGCGAATACGACTATCGCCTTGTATCACCAAGGGCAGGTCTGCCAAATGAACTAGGGCGCACGCTAAGTAAGTTGGGGCTTCGCCTAGGGTCTGGCGAAAAGTTTATTCCCGAAATGTACTTACGCTCAACGCCCGAAAACCGCCTTGCCCTGTTGCGTGGTCTAATGGACACTGACGGATTTGCCGGTAAAGACGGAACGAACGAGTTTGTAAGCATTAGTAAAGACCTTGCTGATGGGGTGACGGAGTTGGTTCAAAGTCTCGGCGGTGTAGTGCGCCGTAGCACTAAGCAACCTACAAAAAACGGTGCTGATTACGGTCAGTTGGCGTATCGGGTAAATATAAAGTTGATGGACTGTCCATTCTTTATGCCACGCAAAGCAAATGATTGGGTCAAGCCAACCAAGTATCCACCTAACCGAAACATAAAGTCAATTACGCCCAATGGTCGTGGGCAGGTGACTTGTATTGCCGTGGAAGCACAAGACCACTTATACGTCACAGAGCATTACCTAGTGACGCACAACACACCGCAGGGTCTAGCCATTGTCAAAGCGGCTAATGCTTTTCCAGCAGTCATAGTCGTCCCAGCCAGCCTGAAACTGAACTGGGAACGGGAAGCCAAGCGTTGGATAAAGGGCGTGAAGGTAGCCGTTCTAGGTGGCACTACGGGCGAAGTACCCGAAGCCGAAATCTACGTCATCAACTACGACGTACTTACCCATTGGGTGGATAAATTTCCACATATCAAGGCATTGGTCTTGGACGAAAGCCACTACATCAAGAACGGGTCAGCACAGCGTTCCAAAGCGTGTGTACGCCTGTCGGACAAGGTGGTCGAGGGTGGCATACGTGTCTGCCTATCAGGGACACCTATCGTCAATCAGCCCACGGAAATCATCACCCAACTACGGGTTATCAACCGTCTAGATGAATTCGGTGGTGCGACTAAGTTTCGCAACACCTATGGTAGTGCTAGTGGTCGAAGCCTTGCCGCCCTGAACCGCAAACTACGTTCCACCTGTTACGTTCGTCGCCGGAAAGCCGACGTGCTAACTGAACTGCCCCCAAAGCGTTGGTCGCAAGTGTTCGTCGAAGGCAACGCCAAGGTGATGAAGGAATACCGTGAAGCGGAAGCAGACATTGTAAATTACCTAGCCGACCTAGCACGGGAAATTGCATTGGAATCGGGCGCAACGGATAAAGAAGCACAAAACGAAGCGTGGCGCAAAGCACTAAAGGCTCGAGCCGCCGAACAGTTGGTTGCTATTTCCACCTTGAAGCAGTTAGCCGCCAAAGCCAAAATGGAAGCCGCCCGTGAATGGATTGACAACTTTGTAGATGGCGATAAGAAGTTGGTGGTGTTTGGTTGGCACCGTTCAGTCGTAAATGAAATTGCCGACAACTTTAGCAACGGCGTGAAAATTCAAGGTGGGCTAACCCCCGAAAAGCGTCAAGAAGCCGTGGACGCATTCCAAAACGACGACAAACAAAAAGTGATTGCTTGCAATATCAAAGCCGCTGGGGTTGGACTTACGCTAACTGCCGCTAGTGATGTGTTGTTCCTCGAGCAAGGGTGGACACCAAGTGACATGGAACAAGCAGTAGACCGTTGCCACCGTATCGGTCAGCAAGACAGCGTGACTGGTTGGCTTATGTTGTGCGCTAACACCATTGACGAAGACATTGCCGTACTGATTGACAACAAGCGTTCTATCGTAGACCGTGCCATTGACGGGTCAAATGATGACGAAGAAGAAGCACGTTCTATTGTGGGCGACTTGTTGGTAAGTCTGGCAGAACGTGGACTAAATCGGTAATTACTTACCGGAAATGCTTAGGGCGTAAGTCGTAGCCTGTTGCGCCCTAGCCTTTAGCAACGGGGCATCAGGACTACCATTCGCCTGTGACACGGCAAGTCGTTTCCAAAGTTCGCTGGCATCAGCAAGGGCTTTAGCAATACGGGCGTACTGCGAAGAAGCGTATTCTTCACCCTCAAAACGGTCAGTCAGCAGGGCGCTGGTAGTGAAATCAGGCGTTGGCAACGGAGCCTCCTGTGGTCACACCCGTCACGGGGGTCGAGTCGTTCATCACCATAGCATTTGCCGATTGCGAAGCGTCAGCAGCAGCCTGAGTTGCCCCTCGAGCGTTCAGCCCGTCAGTTTTGGAATTCTCGGTTGCTGCGTGTTCGTGCAAGTCAGCAGCGTGGTTATTCATTTCGGCATACTTGGGGTTGGTCTTGGCAAATGCTTGCGCCACCTTACGGTGTTCCTCCGCCAATCGCAAGTGCGTTTCTTTCCTAGCCTTCATGTCTTGTTTGCTAGAAATGTTGTGGGCATCAGTAGCCAACAACGCCAACTTTTGCCCTTCAGCAGTGTGGCGTGGCAAGGCGTGGTTCTTTGGATACCGAGACTTACCCTTGAGTAATGCTTCGGTAGTGAAATCCATTAGTACCCAGTGGCAAATAAGGCTTCGTTGTACCCTTGACGTGACATAACAAACGCACGGTGGCTAGCAAGCCAAGCGTCCTTGATAGGGCTGTCCCAATCGGGAATACGAATGTTGTCACGGTCAGAATTGGAATTCTGGTGGCGATTGTCAGTACTGAAATCCACAGCCTGTGGACTACCAGCGACGTTCTGCATACAAACCTTTGACGCTTGCAAGTGTGCGCCGTAAGCATCACCATGTGCCGAAACAGCCTTGACGTTGCTAGCAGGGTTGGCGTTCTTCATGTCTTGCGCAAGTTGGTAGTGGGCTTGCGCCAAGGCATTGTGTAGTTGCGCCATGCTGGTGTAGTCATCAGCACTAAGGGGGGCAGACTGACCAAAATGTGCCGATTCTTGTTGGTCGGAAATCAACCCAGCCTGACGGTACAAATCAGCGGAACGAAGGGCAAAAGGGTTGTTAGTAGCCATACCAGCAGGGGTAAACGAAGGTAGATAGTTGAAGTCACTGGAACCCTTTGTAATGTTTTCTGGTGAAAAACGGTTATTGTTCACGGATTTCCTTCCCTGCGTATCGCTACAAATCTACACCCACATTTAGAAATTAGTCAGTTCGCACTTGCTTTAGGGCTTCGTTCTTTGCCTTATCAGCCTGCTGTGACATTTCCAATGCGTTTTGTGATGCTTTTTTGTTATTTCCATACGTAACGTCAGCCTGTGGTTTCCAACCACCCTCGACTTTGGAAGTGGAATAAGCGTTCTGGTCTGCGGCGTTCCCTGCGGTGAAATGGGCTTGTGCCGCTTGACGGTTGATAACGGCAGCGTTAGTTAGGGTGCGTGATAAATCATTTTCACCACCGCCATTATTGGCACGGGCAATAGACGCTTGTAGTTCTAGCCCTTCGGCAACACCACGATGTTCGTGTGCCAAAGTCCAATGGACACCAGCAATAGCCTTTAGGTTGGGGTGTGGATTGGTCACGGGGGTGTCGTAGTACCCAAGTACCTGTTCGGCATCAGGGGCAAGGTCAGGGTCAATAAATTGCCCCTTGTTGATTACTGCTTGGTTGGCGGCATTCGTAAAATTGGCAGCCCGTGACGAATACTGTTGGGCTTTTTGCGAAGTTAGGGCATTGGAAGCAATTGAATTACCCGTGACGGGGCGAATGGCGTTTATTTCACTAGCCGCATCGTCGTGGGCTTGCGCTGCTTCCAAATGTGCTTGTTTAGCCTTACCAGACGGTAACTTGCTAGCAATAGCCCTATGTTCACTAGCAATCTTGCGGTGTGTTTTCACCGTGTTGGGCAAATCATCTTCCAGCGTTTCCCGAAGCCCATTGGCTTGACCAGAAAGGGCTGCTGACTGTTGGTTTATCCCAACGCCTAGTTTGGAAACGGGATACCGTGACAGCGACTTTAGAAGTTCTGAGGTAGAAAACCCAGACATTAGTACTTCTTACTGCGATACGCCCCTACGCCACCAGCGCCAGCGTCAGGAATACCGTTTTCGTGGTCGTACTTTTCTGCTTCCCACGTTGCCTTAGCAGCCTTACGTGGCGTAAAGTGGGTCACTTTTTCAGCAGGGGTAGTCTTTCGCTCCCCAGCACCACCAGATGAAATAAAGTGTTCGAGAAATGCCTTGCGATGCAGTGCTTCACCAACTTTGTCGCCACGAACACGGGCTGCGACTTCGGCGGATTTGTGATGTGACAGCATGATGTCATGCTGACGTTCAAATTCGCCAGCCTGCTTAGCGTTAAAGTTCGGCATTGAGTCTTTGTCATCAGAAATACTTTGCGCCTTGTCAGTCCACTGATTTCCCTCAAATGGGTGACCGACCACAGCCCCCTTTGTCAAGGGATATAAAAGACCGTTGGTAGAAAAGTCATGCGTCATAAAACAAGGATACCAACGAATACCAAAATCCTAAATGTGGTTTATTATGGGCGGTATGACTAGCAACCCTTTCTCCACCGAAAACCTTGTTCCTACTTGGGCGGTCGCTAGTGAAATCTTGAAAGGCGACACACAAGGACACCCATTTCGAGGCAATCAGTTCACCCACGCCGATGCCATTGACATGGAAAAGGACGCTCAGCAGTCGCTTGACGAGGGACACAAGAACTACGTAAGCGCCGACGATTACGAGGGTGAAGATGACACCACAGTCCCCTACGGCGACACGTATGTTTCTCTCGGCGGAGGCGGCGCATGGGAGGGTCACAACGACGATGTAGCCGAAAACGCTAGAAAATTTGAGGACGCCGCCGGTGGTTTTAGGGACGCTGCTGAAATTCACTTGGGGTTGGCTTCTCGAGCGACGAACGCCAATGACGCTATTTTCCACACCAACGAAGCGCACCGCCTAAATCGAGCCGCTGATAGTGCGGAAGAATACATGGACGACCAAAATGACCAAAAAGTTTCTGACCCAGATGAACCTACTTTTGACCCACCAGATTACGACTACGACCCCTACTACTAAGTAGTGAAATAACTAATGACAAATCCATTTGACACAAACAATCTTGTTCCTACGTGGTCTAATACTGGAAAAATCTTGAAGGGCGACTTTAACGGACACCCTTTCCATGGAAACCAATGGGAACAAGCAAGCCAAATCCGTCAGGACGCACACGAACTTGCAACAAAAGCAATTCAAGCCGATGCGCACGTTGATAACGGCGACTATGAAGAAGCAATGAAATTGCACAGTGACATTGAGGACGGTCACAGGGAACTAGCAAAAGCGTTGCGTGGCATGGTTGTTAATAGCACGCATGACGTTTATGCCAATAAAAACGCCAAACTTACTGCTGCCGCTGATGCCCACGAAAAAGCCGCCGATTTGCACAGCGAGGCACGAGGTCTACACGCCGACGAAGCAGGTTTCGTGCAACAGTATGACTGGGAAAGCGGCCCAATGTATGACCCACCAACCGCCGGCGGTGAAGCCACGTGGGACGCAGATAAAGCCAGCAGTGACGCTGCAGCACTAACTGACACGGCGTTGAAGGGTCTGTAGGTAGTGAAATAACTACTGTAGGGTAGTAGTTATGAACATCAACGTCAATGCTGAACTAGTACCCATTGAGTCCATCAAGCCCCACCCACAAAATCCCCGTTTGGGCGACGTGGTGGCAATCGCTGAATCACTGGAAGTAAACGGGCAGTACAGCCCCGTTGTAGTTTGGAACGACACCATTATTGCTGGCACCCACACGTGGAAGGCAGCCAAGTCGTTGGGGTGGAAAGAAATCGCCATCACCAAGTTCCAAGGAAGCGAAGACGACGCATTACGGGTGCTTATTACCGACAATCGCACGTCAGACATAGCGAACTACCACAATGACCTATTGCTTGACCTGTTGCGCAGTTTGCCTACTTTGGAAGGTACGGGCTACGACACCGCATTTCTAGATGAATTAGACGGGGTGTTCCAAGATGGCGGTGGGGGCGTATCCCACGACCCGTTGGTGGACGAACAAGAGGAAAAGACGGAACCGAACCCCATTATTCGTTTCGGTGCCGTTTTCACCGGCGAACTAGACCCCGTAATCTACGGCATTTGGTTGGACAGCATCAAGGACGCAGTTGGCGATAAGAAAGCCAAGGTAACTAGTGAAATCCGTGACCGCCTAGACATTCCCCGTGAAGCCAAGCCCAAGGCAAGCAAGACCAAAGTAGGAAAGTCGGAAACCCCCAAAGTCTCGATGGTGGAAACCACGCTCGTCCCCCTGTCGGAACTCCGTCGCTACCCTTCCAATCCCCGTGAAGGCGACATCGGCGCAATCAGCGAAAGCCTGCGTATCCTCGGGCAGTATCGCCCCATCGTGGTCAACAAGCGCAACAACCAAATCCTCAAGGGCAACCACACCGCAGCAGCAGCATCAGCACTCGGCTGGAGCGAAGTAGCGGTTGTCTGGGTAGACGTGGACGACGAACAGGCGACCCGTATCGTGCTGGCAGACAACCGTATTGCAGACAAAGCCACCTACGACAATGAACTACTAGTCACCGCCGTATCGTCGCTGAAATCCCTAGACGGGTCGGGTTTTGACGATGACGACTTGGCAGACATCGCTAAGGGCAAGGAAATTCAACAAAACTCCGTCAAGGTCAAGTTCCAAGTCGGTGATAGCAAATTTAGTATCACGGACGACCTGTATCAGACGTGGCTTGGTGAAACCAGCGTTCCCGACGAGGCGTTGGCAAGACTAGGACTGCCCCTTTCAGCACTGCTACGTGAAGGAAACTAAACCGCAAAACCCGTTGTAGCATTTAGTGAATCTAAAGGAGCAAACCCTATGTCATCTGGCTTCCACACTAACGAACTAATGAAATCGCTTAGTCGCTACCCTGTTGCCAAGGGCGGCCCTGGCTCCGGCCCACGCCCCGGACAGGGTGGTGGTGTAGAAAGCCACGCTTACAAGGCTGGACAGCACTGGCAAGTCGCCACCGCCTTGACGGGCATGGCTCGTGAAGAAACCGACCCTAAACTTCGGGACTTACTGCTTCGTGCTGCCGAAGCACACGTACGTGCTGGCGGAGCGCACTTGGACGCAGACAACCACCCCAATGACCCCACTGCCGAGAACCTTGCCCAACAATACACCACTGCCGCAACGGAAGCAAGCCGTGCCGCAGGTCGCTACGAACGACCTAGGGGCGAACGAGAATACTCCGATAGCGTAAATAAGGGCGCACAACGGGGACACCCATTTGAGGGAAACCAATACACCCCTATGGGGTCACAGGCACAAGCAATAGAAAATCGTGCTGAAAGTATGTTTCACCGTGACGCTAATGGTCCGGAGCGCAACACTTGGGGCGGAAACACCGATAAAGATTTTGAGGACATTGTTTCTGCGCACAAGCAACTCGAGGCTGACCACCGTGCTGCCGCTGCTAGTGAATACGCAAAGGGAAACACCAAGGCAGGCGACCTGCACATTGCCGCTGCTCGGGCGCACGGTGACGCTGGGGACGCATGGCGGAATTCAAGAGCCGCTACAGGTCTTGCTTTCGCTCCTAATTATTCTTTTGCTGCTTACAGTCGGTCAGGAGATGCTACACGTGCTACCAATCATGCCGTAAGCAATTCATCCCCAGATGGTGTTTCCAAGGGCGCACAACCGGGTCACACATTTGAGGGCAACCAATACGTTTCGGGTAGCAACCAAGCATCTGAAGCACGTCGCCTTGCCGATGCCGTAAAGGACGGTTCCGCCGACCACTTTACCGCTGAAGGGCAACACCGTGTGATTGCCCGTGCTTGCGAGGAACAAGCAAAGTCGGCTAGTGAAAACGGATTGAAGCGCCTCGCCAATGCGTACACCAAGGCCGCTAAGTTGCACCGTGATGCTTCAGCCGCTCACGTGAATAATTTGGTTATTGTGAATGGCAAGGCAGACCCCGTAAAGGCAAGTGAAGCCGCTGCTAAGGCTTCGGAACACGCTGACGACCTGAACTACGCATAGTCGTGTGGTCTTGGGTTCTTAGCCTATTAGGTATCCTTTGCACGGTACTTATTGGTAAAAAGTATTGGTGGGCGTGGTTGATTTCTAACTGCGTGAACGTCCTTTGGATTATCTTTTCCATCACCACCAAGCAGTATGGTTTCTTGCTAACCAGCGTTGTGTATGCCGTGTTGTATTGGAACAACATGGTGAAATGGCGTAACGGAAAAGATTAGGAACCCTTGACATTGTTCTAATCCCGTCTAACGTTAGGCGTGTCACTCAAAGACCCAGATAAGCGTCGTGAATATGACCGACAGCGCAAGCGTGAACTACGGGAAAAAGACCGTGATGCGTTCAACCAAAGCCAGCGTGAATACTACGCCGACAATAGTGACCGCATAAAAGAACAAGTCACCAAGCGTCGCAAAGCCAATCGTGCAAGGATACGCAAGTATCTGAACGAGGTGAAATCTAAAGAATGTTCGGACTGCGGATTTGTGTATCCGCCCCACTGCATGGACTTTGACCACCTAAGCGATAAGCATTTCAACGTAAGCGAAGCCGCTTCGGGCAACTATTCGCTAGAAACCATCAAGGCAGAAGTAGCCAAGTGTGAAGTGGTGTGTTCCAACTGTCACCGTGAACGCACCCACCAACGTCGAAATAAAAAGAAACACCCACCGGCTGCTTGATTTCATTATCTAACCCTGATACAGTAGCGATTGTGCAAGAACCCGGATACCCAGACGAAGCGACTATTGCTTCTATCCAACACCAAGCGGAAAAACTAGGGTATCTAGTTGCACAGGTAGAAACCTTGTTTGACCAGCGTGTTCGTTGGGAACGCCACCGTGAAACAGTGCGCCATTCCACCAAGTCCACTGGCGACCTTAGCGAATGGATGACGGCACAGATTTCGTCCGAGGAACTAGCCGAACGTGCCGCTGTGTTGTTACAGGAAACGTCGGATAAGTACGACCACATCAAGGCGAACTACCAGCACAACATCAACACCCTGAACCAAATGGTGTTAGACAGCATCAACCGTGGCAAGTCGCAAGCCAATGAACTAGATGAAACCCTTAGTGAAATACTGAAAGAAGGCAAATAATGTCAAGCGAATTCCCACACAACAAGTGGAGCGAACACAACAAGTGGAGCGACCCAAAGAAGTACCCCCACAACGGTTGGTATCCCGAACCCACGATTACTGACCTGTACAGCGCAATCAACGGGCTGAAGAAGCAAGTCGAAGTCCTTGTTGAGCAAAACCGTGACACTTTGAACTTGTTAATGGAAATTGTCGGTGGCGAAGAAGAAAACGAAGAAATTGGCATTGTCGAAGTGGTGTTGGTAGAAAACGGCTACGACATTGCTGAGGAAGAAAGTGGTTGCGGTGAAAACTGCAAGTGCAAGCCACAGTTCCCATTGGGCGGAGAAACCCCCCTCGACGATGTTTGCATTTGGTTGGAACAGCAAATTGACATCTGGGGTCGCAACGACGAAACCCGTGCAGTTGGCTACCAGCACACCTTGGAACACATCAAGCGCCTACAAAAGTACATTGGCGAATAGTTGCCATGTCACGGGTCATTGGGTACGGCATTTGTTCTAAGTGCCACCAGTCAATTCAATTACTGACTGGCGAAACTGATTACGTTCACCAAACCCCTGACATAACCCACGAACCCACACTAAAAATGTGGGACAACGATTGGATTGTGTAGTGAAATCAAACACCTTTGGCGTTCCAATTATTGGCATTACCGGATATGCGCAAAGTGGCAAAAGTACATTGGGCGAACTGATTGTTCACCACAACGGGGCGCACCACGCCAACTTTGCCGATTTGATGCGTGACTTTCTGTACGCCATAAACCCACTAGTCACCCCCAAGTCACGTGTTCAAGACCTTGTAGACCACCTTGGTTGGGAACGGGCAAAAGTGGGATACCCCGAAGTACGCCAACTAATGCAACGTCTTGGCACTGACGCTGGACGCAAACTGTTTGGTGAAACCTTTTGGGTAGACCAATTCTTTGCCAACGTGGGCAAGACAGACCTTCTGGTTATTTCTGACGTGCGATTTCCAAACGAAGCGCAAGCCATCAAAGACCGTGGTGGAATCATCGTGCGCATTGTCCGTGACGGCTACGAACCTGTGAACGCACACGTTAGCGAAACGTCATACAACGACCAAGATTTCACTATTTACAACGACGCAAAACCTGATGACTTGTACGTGTTTTTTCGCAACGCATTTGCTACATACTTGACAAACACCACTAAACCGTGATACGGTTAGTCATTACCCAACCAAAGGAAAGACAAATGATTAGCAAGACCAAGAAGTTCGCATTAGCAATTGCTATTGCGTCCGTTGTATTACCCGTTCTACCGGCAAGTGCTAGCACGTCAAGCAAGTATTACTCGTGGAAGCGTGCCACGTTGCCCATTATTTCTAAGACGGTAAACGATTACTCGTCCTTGACCATTGACCTTACGAACGGCAACGCTAGTAGCGCATCGGCAGACCTGACCACACTGGGCAACGACGCACGGGCAATTAACAACCACGCCAACTCGCCCGACTACACCCTGAACCTCAAGGTGAACAACCTTGCCATTGCGTTGGCAAACCTTGCGTCGGTTGGTCAGACCACCCTGAACGGTGGCTCGCTTGGACCGTGGCGCAACGCCCTTGTTCGATGGAACAACGCCGAGACTGCGTTCACCAACCGTTTGTCATACGACAACAACCGCTGGTAAAAAGTGTCCATCTGGGCGGTGGTAGCAGTATCTTTGCTATCAGGTATCTGCATAGGTATCGGCGTTAGTATCACTTTTCTTCAGAAAAAATCTAACGAATACGCTAAAATGTTCCCACCGCCCGGTTGGGATAGTCGTGCTAAGAAGTGCCACGACGTGACCCTTGTAGCAAGTGGCGGATTACTCCACCACACCACTTGCTGGTGTCACGAAAGGCGCAAACATGAAAACACTGATTGAAGCACTAAAGAAGAAGCGAAACGACAGTTGGTTCTTTTCACCACGTGACCAACGTTGCGTTCGTTGCGGTTACATCCAACTTGACCACCACTTTTCCCCCTGTGCTTGCCACAAATTTAAGGGATACGCTGGCTAAATAGCCACCCCTTGCCTCACCAACCCTGCTAGAGTTATTGGCATGGTAAACACCACCCACAGGCAGTCGCTACTGACTGAACTAGCAAAACTTAGGGTAAAACTTTCTGCCCTGAACTACGAAGTCGCTGAACTAAAAGCAGAAAACGAAAAGTTGCGTTCGCAGTTAGTGGGGGGCAACAATGCTACTCAAGGGTAATTGCTTAGACCTACTGAAAACGTTGCCTGATAACAGCGTGGACAGCATCGTTACCGACCCCCCATATGGATTGGAATTCATGGGGCGTGATTGGGATGCCCCATGGAAGCAAAGTGAAGTGGTGGAAGTCACTGACAAAGCCACCAACGGGATATTTCACGACAAAGGGTTCAAGAACGGCATCCGTTATTCCCGTGGAACACAGGAAATGGTTGCGTTCCAATTGTGGTTTACTGAAATCGCTGAGGAGTGTTTCCGTGTCTTGAAACCAGGCGGTCACATTTTGTCGTTCGGCGGTTCACGGACGTACCACCGCATGGCGGTAGCGATTGAGGACGCTGGTTTCGAGATTAGGGACAGCATCCACTGGACATACGGTTCGGGATTCCCCAAGTCAATGGACATTAGCAAAGCCATTGACAAGCAGGGTGGTGAAAACATTGGGTGGTTCATTGACCTTTGCCTAAAGGTGGCAGAGGAAAAGGGGATTACCAAGAAACAATTAACCGATTTGTTTCCGTCAAAGAACGGCAAGCCAACGGGCTGGCTTTACAACAAGGCTTCACACACCCAATCCATTTCACCAGAACAATTTAATGTTTTGCGTGATTTTCTTGATTTGCCATACGCCGACTTAGCAGAAGCCGAGCGTGAAGTAGTGGGCTACAAAGAAGCCGGTATGGGGTCTGGTGAAACATTTGGTATGCGCCAAGCAGAAGGCGACAATGCTAGCGCCAACAAAACCGTTCCAATCACCGCACCCGCCACCCCCGAAGCCCAACGCTGGCAAGGCTGGGGAACGGCTATGAAGCCTAGCCACGAACCTATTGTGGTGGCACGAAAGCCCGTTGAAGGCACGGTAGCCAACAACGTACTGAAATACGGCACAGGGGCTATCAACATCGACGGCACACGAGTTGGGACGACCAAAGAAGTACCGGGTACGGCAAACAGCAAAGGCGAAACGTCAGGCTACATGAAAGGTTGGGGCGACCACACCGATGAAATGTCGGGCAAGAACCCGAACATGGGTCGGTGGCCCGCAAACACCATACTTACACACTCGTCAGCCTGTCGCCAAGTAGGAGAAACTAGCGAAACCGTAGTCACTACCAACGGCAAGGGATTTGCCGGTTCGTTTGAGGGTGGTGAAAACAACAACGGCGGTGCAGAAACTAAGGTATCCACGCCTATTTGGGAGTGTGCCGACGATTGCCCGACCAAGTTGTTCCCCGAAAGCAACGGCGGTGCGTTTCCCAAGAAGGGCAATACGCCAACGGGGGAACACTACGAAGGTGGTTGGAAGTCCGTAGACAACGGTGTACGTACTGAAATGGGTTCCGGTTCAGCATCACGGTTCTTTAATCAGACCGAATACGACGATGACATGGACTTTCCACCAATTATCTACCAAGCAAAGGCAAGTAAGGCAGACCGCAACGCTGGACTGAATTGGGTACGCCCCGAAGAAGGTATGGGGTCGTACAACTTCCGTGTCAATGGTTCGTTAGATGGCAAGCAAACCGCCCCGAAGCAAAACATTCACCCCACCGTGAAGCCAGTTGCCCTTATGCGCCACCTAATTCGCCTCGTAACGCCACCGAACGGCGTAGTGCTAGACCCGTTCTTGGGTTCCGGTACAACGGCTGTAGCCGCCATTTTGGAAAACTGCCAATGGATAGGTTGTGAAATGACCGAGGACTACTACGACATAATCGAAAAGCGTGTGGAATGGGCTATGTACCAAGCCAATGCACCTAAGCAAGAAAGCCTGTTCTAATGCTTCTAAAAGGCAACTGCCTCGAAACCCTAAAGACCCTGCCAGACAATTCCATTGACAGCGTGGTGACCGACCCTCCCTATGAATATGGCTTTATGGGGAAATCGTGGGACAATTCTGGCATTGCCTACAACCAAGACCTGTGGCGTGAGTGCCTACGTGTCCTGAAGCCAGGTGGACACCTGCTCGCCTTCTCCGGCTCTCGCACTTACCACCGAATGACCGTCGCCATCGAGGACGCTGGCTTCGAGATTAGGGACCAGATTATGTGGCTCTACGGCTCGGGGTTCCCGAAATCGTATAACGTCGCCAAAGGCATTGAGGGAACTCTGCTGAACGGGTCTGCGTCGTGGAACGACTTTCACAAACTCAATGGTGAAATCCGTGAGGTCAAGGGTGCGACAGGCAACCTAACCGCTGCGAACGCTGAACACGGAAACCGCCCAACGAACTATCAGTCGCACGGCTCGCTTGATTTGGAACCGACCACCGACGAGGCTAAGAAGTGGATGGGCTGGGGAACAGCCCTAAAGCCAGCCCACGAACCCATCTGTGTCGCTCGCAAACCCCTGACCGGCACAGTGGCCTCGAACGTGCTGGAGTGGGGAACGGGTGCGCTGAACATTGACGCAACACGAGTGGGAACCTCTGGCGAAAACTTTGACAACCTAAAGGGTCGCCCTATCGCAAAGTTATCTACTCGCCGTGATGGTGAAACCGACGAGGAATACAACGCTCGGATATTGGAAAGCCCCGAACAGCAAAAGGCGTTAGCCAAACTCAAACAACTTGGTCGCTGGCCTGCCAACGTAATCCACGACGGAAGCGAGGAAGTGCTGGCTGGGTTCCCGAACGACGCAGGCCGCTTCTTCTACTGCGCTAAGGCAAGCAAGTCCGAGCGCAACGCAGGGCTGGAGGGGTTGCCGGAACAAATGCTAACTGGGCGTGACGAGGGGCAAGACGCTATGCAAGTGCCGTACAAGACCCGTTCCAAAGTCACCGCCAACATCCACCCGACGGTCAAGCCATTGGCACTTATGCGTTATCTGGTGAAAATGGTCACACCATCAGGCGGCACAGTCCTCGACCCGTTCCTCGGTAGCGGTTCTACTGCTGTTGCTGCAATCCTTGAGGGTTTTGAGTGGGTGGGTTGTGAAATGACAGAAGATTACTGGCACATCATCGAGGCACGGGTAGATTGGGCGCACAAACAAGCATTGGAAGCGAAACAAGAAAGGTTGTTCTAGTGACAAAGTGTAAGAACTGCCAGAAAACCATTGTTGCTGACACCATTTACGAGGGTGGTTGGGCGCACGAAACACCCGTTCCGCACCACGACGCAGACATTTGCCACGAAATCTTGACCGCCGAACCGGAATTGGAAACATCTATTGCCATAGATTTCACCGCAGACGAACTACAAGGCATGGCACAGGCTATGCGTATTACCGGCGACACATTCAGTACGTTCATTGACCGTGCAATCAAAAACACCATTGAAAGGTACGAAAATGGGAGGCCCTAGAAAGTGCAACCGCTGTAATCAAGACGTATTGGCACAAAACCGTGCCGAAGAACTATTGTTAGAACTTATTTCCGAACGGGTACTAAAGCATAAGCCACCATCACAGGGCGACCTCGAGGCTGACGACAAGCGTATGACCGACCTTGGCTACCCACCTAGTGAAATAGAACTAGCACACCGTAAGGGCTACGACACGGGCTGGTGGGAGTGCTACGAAGTGTTGAGCAACCTCATTGACGCACACAACGATAACAACGAATACCGCAGGCAACGATGACCCCCGACTGCGGCAAGCGCCTCGAGTACCTGAACGAAGGATGGAGTGCCTAAGGTGAAGTCATTGATTCTCATCGGTGACGCTCGCCAGCGTCTAGCGGAATTACCAGCAGGCTCGGCTCGCACCTGCATTACCTCTCCGCCCTACTTCGGGCTTCGAGACTATGGAGTGGACGGGCAAATCGGGCTGGAAGAAACACCCGATGCCTACGTTGCTGAGATGGTGGCGTTATTCCGTGAAGTCTGGCGAGTGCTGGCAGATGATGGAACCCTATGGCTGAACATCGGAGATAGTTATGTTGGTGGAAAAGGACAGTCAGGACAGGGAAATCCAGACAAACAAGCGCAACGTGCCAGCGAGGGCGTGAGTATCAACCAAGCCCATCACCAAATCGCAGGACAGGGAAAGACACGACCCACCGACGACCGACAGGCGATGCGTGAGGCTGGGCTGAAACCAAAAGACCTAATTGGCATCCCGTGGCGAGTAGCATTTGCACTTCAAGCAGACGGCTGGTATCTACGCTCGGACATTATTTGGCACAAGCCCAACACCATGCCAGAAAGCGTCACCGACCGCCCAACCAAAGCCCACGAATACGTCTTTTTACTAAGCAAGTCGCCTCGCTACTACTACGACAGTGAAGCCATCAAAGAGCCAGCCATCTACGCAGGTGACGATAGGGGTAGTCGCACTGACGCTCGACGTGGCACGGGTATGAACTCAATGTCGGGTGTCACTGGTGAAACCAAGAACAAGCGT
>Ga0007807_1000019_pt1 | contig 54583 bp, 56 predicted proteins | sample CryBogCBE12Aug09_FD_71220 | JGI IMG/M metagenome (GOLD analysis project Ga0007807, IMG submission 71220) | Freshwater microbial communities from Crystal Bog, Wisconsin, USA - CBE12Aug09 | ecosystem: Environmental > Aquatic > Freshwater > Lake | place: Crystal Bog, Wisconsin, USA | collected...
GCACTGACATCCTTCTTCAATTTACTGTCCAATAACTTTTTGGTCACAAGTATTTGCGGTGCCGATTTTACTCCTCGCTACGTGTTCCCGACCAGTGATGTTGGAACCTCGTTTACCGCCGTCCCTAAACTTACAACCGGATACGCCGGTATGTCCAATGCGGTAGCCACTATCTGCGGACTCCTACAGACTCTTTCACAGGTATGTCTCATGCAGTATTCAGGGATCACTCAGCCCGCTCTTTCCTTTGCCCGCTCTCGCACATTTTCACAAGATTATGTGATCCCGATGTTGAATATTAACACCCAGTCAACATACGTTCTTGAAATCACATCTCTGGAACCTGATCCGACAAATATCAAGAAAATCATCCCGAACTAATAACAATGGCAGCTCCGCAAAACGGCGAACTTTACCCTCGTCAGGTGGGTGAGGTCGCACAGTACTACATTGAATCAGCAGTTCGTTCCGCCCCCAAGCACACCGGATTTGTTCCGAATCTTGCTGATGATGAGACAAAGGATACACAAGCGTTCAAGCTGTTTTCGACACACTATGAGGACCCCAAGCTGGCGTATGGCTCGACCTTCCAGCAGCAGGCGACGATTCGTGTACACACGCCCACACCTCTCAACCAGGCATTCTTCTCAGATGCCAATATGCAGTACCTACAGGATGAGATTCGCTACCGTGTCTGGATCAAGAGCGACAAGAAGCATGTGATTGATCCCCAGCGCCCCGATGATCTCAAGACGATCATGCGCGCCTACTACCTCCAGTACAACCTGAACGTAGAGAAGGATGCCGCGAAGGAGCTCGATGAACTCAATCAGCGCGTCCTCCAGTTTTGCGTTGACGATATTCTGGGGTCGATCAATATGTACCTCTATAATCGCAGCCAGATCCTCAACTACCCGGAGCAGATCAGCCGCCCGATCAATCCTCACATCTATGGAACCAAGAGCGCGGAATTCAAGGCTTTCTTTTAGATGATATTTGAGTAATGCTAGTGAAATTCCAAGATCGCATATACGGAAAAAAAGACAACACTCTTCTCGTCTGGGACTCTGCGTGGGATACATTTCGCCCCGTCGAAAAGATTGTTTGGAATCCGGTTCGTAAACAGATCGAACCCTTTTATGGTCAGCTGTGCACTGAACTCTTTGATATGAACTATGGGTTCGGAGAGTTGAAAGATATGGCAGTCGAGTTTACGGATATCTATGTCTCCCAGCTCGAGGAGGCAACAGAGATGACTGATCCCACCCAGTTCTGGGCTTGGACAGGACAGGAGACGGAATGGTTTTATGATCGCCCAATCGTTCTACACCCCTGTACCAAAGGGAAACCAAGTCGAGCCGAGTTCCTTCACATTCACAATCTTCGCGCTCGCACTGCAAAGCGTTTACCTCGTCAAACAAAGGGAACAATAAAGCGTAGGATCATCTAATGAGGGTGAACATTGTCTCGACACACCGAAACCAGACTGGACTTGCTGCTGATGTGGACATTCTTCAGGGAATCTGGGCAGCAGCAGATGAAACTGTGAAGTTTCGCCGAATTTACAATGCTCAGCCCGAGTGCCCCGAAGCGGAGTACAATGTCTTCATTGAGGTCCTGAACCCGTCCCTGTTCACCTACGCTGGCAAGAACATTTTCATCCCGAATCCCGAGTGGACATACAAGACGTGGATTCCTTACCTCCAGAATATTGACGAGATCTGGTGCAAGACAGATGAGGCAGTTGAGATCTTTTCGAGTCTCCACCCGAATGTCAAGTACATTGGCTGGACATCCATTGCCAAGAAACCGGCTGAAAAGAAGAACTTTCATAAGGCTCTGGTTCTGTCCGGCAAGAACATTTACCGTCATCCGCAGGTCGTGGTTGATGCATACGTTCTTGCTGCTGCCAACAACGAGATTAAACTTCCCGAGCTCCATATTGTGTGTGATGGCACTCGTATGAAGGTTGAGATTCCAGAGTCGGTCAAGGATAAGATTGTTCTCCACTCGGAAACTCTTAAGCAGAATGTCTATGACGAGCTCGTGGACGACTGTGGGCTTTCTATTTGCATTTCGGGATCAGAGGGCTTTGGCCATGCAGTGAACGAAGCTGCTTCCAGCGGATCAATTCTTCTTCTGAATACGATTCTGCCGTTCAAGGAGTTTAACTATCCTGCTCTTTGGGTCGATACTGACAAGACCGTTCCCCACCCTGAATGCCTTGGAGTGATTTGCCGCACTCCGCCTGAAGGCATTGTGCAGGCTCTCGAAGTGTATTCGAATATGTCCTTCAAGGAGCGCAAGGAATTGTCGAACTCAATTGCGAATCTATTTGTTGAGCGCCACGATAGGTGGGTAAAGACGATGCAGGAGTTCCTGAAACCGTATTCAACCAAGGACGAGTTTTCAATTGACAAGACAGCTATTCCCGAAGCTGATCTGCCCGGAGTCACAATTGTAACACCTACACGCAATCGCCCCCAATTCATGGAGATCTGTGCCGGGTGCGTGGATTCACAGTGTTATCCGAAAGACAAGCTCGAGTGGATTGTCATTGATGATGGCAAAGATACATGCGAAGAGTTTGTGAAGCACGTACCCTTTTCTCGCTACATTCTGGAGACGGAGGGCAAGACAATTGCATGGAAGCGAAATCTGGGTACACGTCTTGCCAAGTTTCCAATTATTGTTCATATGGACGACGATGATATCTATCCTCCCAACAGTATTCTATTCCGTGTCTCGATGATGCTGCGGGCAAAGAAAGAGGTTGCGTTCTGCACCACTCTTCCTTCGTACGATATTGCGAATTATACATCATTCATCAATGTTCCTCCTATGCGTATGCCCCAGTGTATGCGTGTCTCGGAAGCCACCATGTGTTTCACGAAGAGTTTCTGGGAGGAGAAGGGATTCCCCGACGAGATTCAGATTGCAGAGGGAGAGCAGTTCATTAAGGGGCGAGAAGCACAGTGTATTGAGCTGTCACCACAGGAAGTCATTGTGAGTTTGGTGCATCCCCGTACAACCTCTAGCCGCCGAGTCCCACCGGGAATGGAACCCAATGGTTGCCATTACGGGTTTACTGAAGATCTGTTTACAATGCTGTCGAAGATCGGTGAGTATCTAAAACAGCGTGCTTAACCTAACCTAACCTAACCTACATTTTTAGCGGAAGCACAACTGTGCTACCTAAAAAATGCTAAACGGTTGAATGTTTAGTGCTTGCGGTGGCGGCGGCCGGCGGAGAGCTTCTTCGACAGCTTGAGCAGGGCCTTCGCGACCTTCTTCGCCTTCGTGTGGCGCTTGCGTCCACCCTCGAGCGTCTTGGGGGCATCCGCACCGGCAATCTGGGCGGCGTCCTCCTTGACCTCGGCCGGCGGGGGCGCGGGCATCTCATCACCGCCCTTGTGCTTGCGGTGGCGACGGCCCGCCTTCACGGAGTGGCGGCGGCGACGTCCACCCTCCTCCATCTTGCCAACACCGAGGTGGTGCTTGCGGGAGTGGTGGCGGCGGCCACCGGAAACAGCGGCGCTAAAATCGGCAGGGGAGAGGGAGCTCATTTTGTTTATACTTGAATAGATAGAATATTTTACGCAGAGCAGGTGAGACATTCAGCGGCCTGCTGGGGACGAGCCTCGGGTTCTACAGTAAACTTCTGAGCTGAGGCGACTGCCTTAGTCCGCAAATAGTAGCATCCCGTCTTGAGTCCCTTGTTCCAGGCATAGAGGTGCATGCTGGAAATACGAGCATATGAAGGATCAGCCACAAACAGGTTCAGCGACTGAGACTGGCAAATAAACGGGGCGCGATCGGCAGCAAGGTCGATGATCGTCTTCATAGGAATCTCCCATGCAGTCTTGTACCGCTCCTGAACGCTAATTGGAATCCCCGTCACATTCTGAACGCTACCATTGTTTGCAATGATCTCGGTGCGTAGCTCAGGCGTCCAGATTCCCAGATCCACCAGCTCGGAAATCAGGTACTTGTTAATCACGATGAAATCTCCGGCCAGAACATGGCGGACATACAGATTCGAAGTAAACGGCTCAAAGCACTCATTGTTGCCAAGAATCTGGGACGTAGACGCAGTGGGCATGAGAGCAATTGAAAGGGAGTTGCGCAGTCCCTTCTTGATCTTCTGGCGGAGGGCAGACCAGTTAAGGTCCTCGGATAGAGGAGTTACGCGCCACAGATCACACTGAAGAATACCCTCAGATGCCGGTGAACCTGCAAACGAAGGGTAAGATCCCTTGCTAACAACGAGATCGCACGAAGTGTCAATTGCCGCATAGTAAATGTGCTCGAAAATAAGACGATTCATACGAGATGCCTCGGGAGAATTCCATGCAATCTTCATCTTGGCAAACACGTCCGCAAGACCCTGTACACCAATCCCAATTGGACGATGACGAGAATTCGATGTCTTCGTCTCGATAGTTGGGTAGTAATTCCGATCAATCACCTTATCGAGATTGCGGGCTAGAATTGAGGTATAGGCTCGTAGCATGGTGAAATCGTAGGTCCCATCCTCCAGGACGAACTTCGTCAGGGAGATGCTGCCCAGATTACAGACAGCCGTCTCACCAGGATCCGTGTACTCAATAATCTCCGAGCAAAGATTCGAGCTCTTGATCGTCCCCAGATTCTTCTGATTGGACTTGAAATTTGACGCATCCTTGTAGCACAGGTACGGAGTTCCCGTCTGGATCTGGGCATCCAAGATCATCTGCCAGATCTTTTGCGCAGGAACCGACTTCCGACCCTTACCCGCTGCCTCATACTTGCAATACAGAGCCTGAAAGTCCTCGCCATAGACATCAGCAAGACCGGGACACTCATTCGGGCACATCAGCGTCCAATCCCCACCATCCTTCACACGGAGCATAAACTCGTCGGGAATCCACAGACCGTAAAAGAGATCACGTGCTCGATCCTCTTCCGCTCCCGTGTTCAGCTTGAGACGAAGGAAGTCCTCAATATCAGAATGCCAAGGCTCAAGGTACACAGCGAACGAGCCATTGCGCTTTCCACCCTGATTCACATAACGAGCCGTATCGTTGAACACTCGGAGCATGGGAACAATCCCCGTTGAAAGACCGTTCGTTCCCTTGATCGTCGAGTTCTTCGCGCGAATCTTGTGAGCAGCCAGACCAATACCTCCCGCCCACTTGGAAATCTGAGCGCAATCTCCTAGCGTATCGTAAATCCCCTTAATGGAATCCGCCTTCATATCCAGCAAAAAGCAGCTGGAGAGCTGAGAATGGTCCGTCCCCGCATTGAAGAGGGTGGGTGTTGCATGGATAAAGAAGCCCTGTGAGAGAGCATTGTAGGTCTCAGCAATACGTACAAGATCGGCATCGTACTGAATAGGGTACCCGTAATGCTCCGTAGGGTACTTCTCAGTATGAATCTCAATGGCCACGCGCATCCACATATGTTGAGGGCGCTCTACGACCTTACCGTCAATCTTCTGGAGATAGCTCTTCTCAAGTGTCTTGAACCCAAAATAATCAAACAGCTCAAAATCACGATTGTAGTCAATCATGGGCTGAATTGCGGAGAACCGAGCAATCTCAAGGATCTTGTCTGAGACAACTCCCCGAGCATGAAGCTGCTCAGCACATCCCAGAAACGTATCGGGAGTATTCTTGTGATGGTTATCAATTGCAATGCGAGCAGCCAGCTTACCGTAATTCGGGTGCGCCCGACCCACCATCATCGCTGCCGTCTCTGCCGCAAAATCGTCAAGGTCAGACGTCTTAATACCATCCTGAATCTGATTACAGACCTTTTGCGCCACCAAAACTGGATTCACATGATCAAGCCCAACGGCAAGTGTTTGGATACGATGAAGTACCTTATCAAAAGAAACCTCTTCGTGCCGTCCATCGCGCTTGATTACGTACATCTTCTTACCTATATCACCCGTCATACTCTTAAGTGTCTAGAATATTTGTACGAATATGCATCGACTCGAGCTCCTTGACAAACAGGGACATGGAGTAAGGCATCCGTAAAACTTCAATTCTTCCTTCACCTGTGGTATCTAGAAGACCTGTTTCTGGTTGGTACAGAACTTCATGCTCGTCGGACCGTTTCATAAACGATTCCTCGATAAATCCAGAGACTCCATGGGCAATCAGTGCATCCCGCTCCATTTCTCCGATACGCAGTCCACCCCCGGCAGAACGTCCCTCTAGTGGTTGGTGAGTCAAGAGAGTTTTTGTTCCAGTATCGCGGTAATTGATCTTGTCTTCTACCATCAACTTCGAACGCAGGTAATACGTGAGGCCTACAAAAATCTCCATTTCCATCATTTCTCCAGTTGTGCCATTGTACATGATCTCCGATCCCGCAGGATGAAGTCCGACCTTACGCATGAGTTCGCGGTACTCCACATCCGGATCCGTAGCGCAGAAGGGAGTGGCATCAATCACGGTTCCCAGCAGTGTTCCAATGCGCGAAGACACGGATTCCAGCATCTGACCTGTAGTCATGCGACTAGGAATTGCATGGGGATTCAGAATTAGATCAGGGCGCAGTCCTTTCGCAGTGAACGGCATATCGGATTCGGACATGATCATTCCGACGGTACCTTTTTGACCTGCGCGTGAACTGAACTTGTCGCCCAAGATAGGTGCGCGCTCCTCGGCAATACGAATCTTAACTCCCCGCAGCACTGTATCCCCGTTCTTGACAGTGAACATCTGGATACCATCAACTCGGCCTACCTGACCGCGATTCGGGGTCTTGGATGCATCGGATGTTCCTGAAATAACACCAACTAGAACAGTTTCCTCGGTAATGTGGGACCCCAGGCGAATGATTCCGCGTTCATCCAGCTTACTGTAATCCATGCCCTCCTTGAACTTGATTCCCTTCTTCGACGGATCTCCGAATTCTGTATGTGTCTTTTCCATAACATTTGTCATTTCTTCCAGCACCGTATACGAATGGAAATAGGTGGTGCCAAACATTCCGCGACGCAGGGATCCGGCATTCAGAATCACGGAATCTTCCTGATTGTATCCTGAATATGTACAGATAGCAACCATCGTGTTTTCTCCGTACGGTAGGCATCCTCCCCTGCCCAGAACATGGGGGTACATCCACGTCTGGCAAATAGGACGCTGGGGATTGTTCAAAATAAGAGTCATCGTATCAAACCGCTTATTGAAATTCGAATGGAACCACGACGCACCCGCTCGGCTCTGCGAACACGAAAAACATACGCGGGGAGACGGATTGTGGTTAGCAAAGGGAATCACGGCAGAGAGAGGAGTCAGCATAAATAGACCGTGGATTTCGGAGGGTAGGAACTTTGAGAATGGAGTCATTGAGACCTTTACGGTATCCGACTCTTCTGCATCCAGAAACTCAAATAAATCCAGCATCTTGATCCACGACTTGCGCTTCATAATCTCGTCTGGGTTGACTCCTGGGCGGTAGACTGGACGAGACGGGCGGCCCGCGTCAGACCATACTGCCAGCTCATTGTCTGTGCGATTCCACGCAACCGAGATCAGGCCGCGATTGGACTGGCGGTACGTCAGCAGGTCCTGGAAAAGCGCAGTTGTGTTCTCTGCAACAATACCGTAAATATCGCCATTGACAGACAGGCGAGTCCATGACGGATTCCAGGTTGACGGGTGAATAGTGTTTAACCGACGGAATCCGGGGTGTGCCTCCACGATCTTTTTGATCTCGCTTGCCGGATGTTGTGTAGATACAACCGTGAGAATTGACAAATGTTTCGTCATGCCGACATTTCGACCGTCAGGGACATCGGAGGGGCAAGTGAGTCCAAACGAGCTTCCGTGCAGACGCCGAGCACCCAGGGCTTTGATTGAGGGGTCCATCTGCAGAGTCGAACGACGAAGCATGGAGATCGTTCCTAAAGTTGAAAAACGATTCAGGATCTGTGAAATTCCGTCCTTGTTTCCCCACTTGCCCTTGAACGATTTCGAGAATTCGGCAAGCATCGTATAGGACTTCCAGTAGTAGCGAATATTCTCTAGCTGTAGGAGATTGGATAACTGCTTGCCCGCATACTTCTTCTCCTCGAAGTGCACGCGAGTATCCATTTCCAACTTCATCGCCTTGGAAATCTCCTTGTGTACCCGCTTGAATTCCTGGAAACACAGGTCGCCAGACACATCGAATCGCTTGAATCGGAAATGGTCGCGATCCGTGGGTTCGCGAAGAGACAGTGCCTGGTCCATAGCCATATGCAGAAGGTGACCCAGAGCATACGCCTTGCGACGGAACAGGCTGCCCATATCCTCATTCTCTTCCGCTTCTACGTGTGGAAACAGCATCGTCTGGAGATTGTAGTACACCTCCTGATTCGTCCGGTTCTTCGTAGAGTTCTTAAGGACATCGATGTCTGAATCAATATCATGACCAAGAATGATCTGCATGAACAGATCGTCATACACTGAACGACCTGACGGAGGAACACCGGCAAGGATTATGTCGTAAATATCCTTGTCCGTTGTGAGACCGAGAAGGTGAAGGACTGAGAGAACGGGGACTGGGACTTTGAATCCGGGAAGGGTAATCACTGGCATTCCGCGAATACGTGTAAGACCATAATTCTTGATCTTCCGCTCCTCGACCTCTTCAAGTGAATACTCACGAGCAGCAGGGGGAATCACGAGATAGTGAGAATACGGTCCACGAGTTCCGTCTTCGGATACGCTACGAATTCCAGCAGTGTACTCGTAGTCCTCCCCTTTTTCCTCCGTCGACCCTCCCACCTGGTCTTCATTTCCCTCCGTTGGATGAATCTTACGCCTGCCCGCATAGAAGAGATTATTGCCCAGTCGTTCCTGCGATAGAAGAACGCGCTCGGCTCCATTGACAATAAAGTATCCACCAACTTCATGATAATCTTCGCCCTGCTCATACGCCTGCTCGGGTGTGAGAGCCGAGAGGTGGCAGTACTTTGACCGAAGCATCAGGGGAATCTGACCAATGAGAATCTTGTCAAACTTCGAAGTCACAATATCCTCCCCAATCTGGAACTCTACATGAATATCGGCAAGGCAATCTAGAGTATATGTCTTGTTCTCTGTACGGCACGTGTTGGGCATTACAGAGTACTCAAGATCGTCAACAGGTGGGCGATATCCAACCGCCGATCCGTCCTTTCCTCCAATGTAGACACGGATACTCCGTTCATCGTCCACGACTAAATTGACTGCTGGATTCGAAGCCTTGAGAAACACCGGGATTCGGCGTTCAACAAGATCATTAAATGAATCGATATGGTGCTGAACAATTGGGTTCAGTGTTGTGGTAAAGTATGTGTCGCACACATGACGAGCCGCTGCGACGCTCATTATACTATACTCTTGTTAGATAGTAGAAGAAGAATGTCTGGACTCCTCACGACACTCAAGTGCACGTTTTCCTACATGAAGGAGGGACTCTTTGGACCAGGAACAAATTCTCTTGGAGGTCCTATTCCTTCACCCCTGGAGTGTTCACCTACCTATGCCTTTATCGGATCATATCTGAAGGATTTTATAGTGATTGCTGTGACTCTCGGGACATTTGCGGCATTTACCTACTTTTACTTAAAGGTACTCCAGCCGACCATTGTCTATGAGGTCAAGGGTGGACCAGTCGGGGACTGTCCCGATCTGTGGATCTACGAAAATGGTGAGTGCAAACCAACCTATGAAACGACTTGCAAACCGTTTGATCCAGTTATGCAAAAAGGAAAGGAGTGCGATATTGCTCGGGCGTGCGGAACATCTTGGAAAGGGCTTTGTAAGTAAAGAACAGGTATAGGTAGAGACAGATGCAGTCTGAAACATATAGACCACAGACTTTTGAAGATATTATTGGACATTCTGAAGCAAAAGAGCTTCTTCGGAAATATTTGATGTCAAATCCCCGCTCAAAGTGTGTGCTTATCTGCGGATCCCCCGGAATCGGAAAGACGACTATGGTCCTTGCTGCTGCACGGACTTTCGAGTATGAACCGTTGGAAATTAATGCATCGCGATCTCTTCGATCCCATGAAGATGTTACAAATCTTCGTGATTCATGTATGGCTCCGGTCTCGTTCACCTCAATTATCAAGTACTCTAAACCCCGCAAGACCTGTGTCATTCTTGATGAAGTCGATGGCAGCGACCCCCATGCGCAACGCAAGATTCTAGAATGGATTCGTGATCCTACCCGCGTTGTTCCGATCCTGTGTACGTCGAATGAGATTCCAGTCATCTTTAAAAGAGCATTTGACCATGTCACCATTCATCGTTGCATGCCGCTGAATGCTCGGGATCTGTACGAAAATCTGAAAACGCATAGTTCTATGCCCTTTCCAGAGTTCCAAATGATTGTTAAGGAATGTCAACACGATGTGCGCCGACTGATGAATCGGTTCCAGTACGGTCGATCCGATGTTCTACAGCAAGTTCCAGTCACTGGCGATGTTATTGCTGATCTGTTCAAGCATCAAGAAACGTTTTACGGAATACAGCCCACATACTGGGATCTTTAATCCACTGGAATCGTACAAGGTTCTTGGCGTTGTCTGAATTGTGGATGCGCCCTCCAAACTTACGCTGATCACTGAAAATCTCACTCTTATTCACAGTATTGTGCGCGTGACCAATCACGAGCAGAATATCCGTTGATGGAAGCATGATCATCTCAAGGGTCCAGTCGCGCGTAAAGGTTCCCTCCTCCGCCTTGTTCGCCGTCTCCAGGAAGTACCGCGTCTCGGCACACTTTGAACGGAAGAGATAGGTAGCCGCTGTTGCGTGGTTGTGCCCATATGGACCGACATCCATGAGAACGTTCTCACGGGTGAGAAATACGGTCATGACAGCACACCCGATAATGTCGTGCTTCGGGTTCTCCTCTAGCGCCTTGACCGAGACCTGAATCCGCTGAGGCATGTAGTAATCATCATCATCCCAGAAGGCAATATATTCGGGCTTCAGCTTCATGGCTTCACGAAGACAGACATTGCGAAGAGACCCCACGGGCTTGCGAGTCTTGATATGGAAATACGTAACCTTGAGTCCCTCCTTCTGCTGGATAGGAGACCAGTCCTTCTCAGGATCATCAGAATTGTCTACGATGATCCAGTGAAGATTAGGGTACGTCTGGCGCTTGAAACACTCTACGGAAAAATCAAGACAGAAGCGGCGATTAAAGGTCGGTGTACACACTGCTACTAAAGGAGTCTCCACCAGGGGCGCCTGCTCCTGCATTTGTAGTAGTTGAGGTCAGTGTTCGTAAATCTGCCCGACAAACGGGACACTTCGTACTCAGCGAAAACCAAGTATTTGCACACCGGCGATGAAGAGAGTGATGATTGGTGACGATCGATCCGTCGGGTAGAGTTTGACCAGGGCAATTCGTTTCAACAGCCGGTTCAGTTGAAATTCCTTCCTGACAAATGCAGCATAGCTCATGAGCTGCAAGTTCTGGATCGGGAGTATAGTCACGAGTGGCTGCTGCCAGCTGTTCGGCCGTCAGAGATACAGTCACAGCATTCCAGAATGAATTTCCGACTCCTGCTCCTGCTCCTGCACCTGCACCCAAGACATTTGCGGCGTTAGGGAATAGCATGTCAATAATGTTGATCGGAATATCAAACTGCTGCTGGACTACCTGACGTATCGGTATCGGTTCGGCAGCAGGGGGTGGGGGAAGGCGTGCAGGAAACTGGGTGAGCAGATTAATCATCCGCTCCTGAACTGCCAGAAACTGGCGCTGGAGATGGAAGGGGGCGGGGCGACCAAAAAAACGAGCCTGGGCATACGTCAAATCCGAAATAGATTCAAGAAGTTCGCGATTCATCATCTTGTATGATCACCCAACATGTTTTTAAATGCCCTTCTTCTTCACGAAGGCGTCCATTGGACCACTCCGACTCGCCCGAATGACATTCTGAATGTAGTCTGCTTTCAGAAACAGCAGGGAATCCAGCTGCTTCTCCTTATGCTTTAGAACCCCCAGCGTTGCCTCTTCCTGATCTGCTCCATCCTCTGTGAGTTCCTTGAACATCTGGGCATACGATGGTCTGGGCTCACGGTACCCATCCAGACTTTCGATACAGAGAGCGAACAGCTGCGCCACTGGATTCTGAATCTGGTTGGTGACATAGAACATCGAGTCCAATTTGAGTTTGTTCCGAGTAAAGTACTCAATGTCTTCAATCCGATCACCCTGAAGCTTCTTGTCGCTTTGGATGTACACGTACTTCAGACGTTCGCCGACATTTGGAGCATTTCCGGGATCGCGCTTCGTCATACGATCAGCAAGCACTCGGTGAGCAGGAAGTGTTGCCCTGCCCGAGTACCCTTCCTTCATCGCCGCATAATCGTCCCGCAGCTGCTTGGTGACAGCAAACTTCTCAATTGGTAGGTCTGCCTTCATCACCTTCACAATCATCTCCTTGACAAACTTCGCAGCCTTCTTGACATCGCGCTCTTCCAGAACAATGTCGAGGGCGCCACCAAACACATCCTTGACAATGGGCGCATTGTCCCGTCGTTTCAGGACGATACCCATGGATGCCCGCTTACACTTCGTAGGATCCTCTTCGTACTTCATTCCGACGTAGCGCTTGCGACAGAACAGGATGAAGGGGTAGAAGGTCTTCTCGTAGCCGATCACAAATGCCTTGTGTGGGCAAAGCGACGTAATCTTTGTTGCTGCCTCCTGCCCTGCCTTGATGGAATCGACCAAGTTCTTGCCGGGAAACTTCACGAAGATAGAATCCGTGTCTCCGTACACCACTTCGGCTCCATCACCCTCGACTGTCGACTTAGCAAACAGAAGCGAGCGCCGTCCTACCGCCGTCGTACATGCAGCAATACACATCTTCCGAATCGGCGAGGTCCGTGAACCCAGCTGACCGTAGATCGAGTTTGCAACCACCTTGTACGCCAGCTGAAGACCGTTGTACACTGACTTCTGTGCATCATCCATCGCCGGATCTTCCATCTTCTTCCGTGCCTCCTTGCGCTTCTTCAACATGATCTGCAGTGCCGTTGGAATCAGACCTGTTGAGAGTCCATTGCCTTCTGTTGGCTGCACGAAGGTACAGACACACCGTCCAATCACCTTTCCCTCTGCATCCTTCTCGTCGTACGAGATATCGTGGCAGTTCGGAATCAGCTTCGCCTTTTCGGGAGCCATACCCTCATACCCCGTAAGCTTGCCCGACTTGTTGTACATCTTCATACACACGAACGAATCGGGAGATAAGTTCTCACCAATCATGGATGACGGATACAGACTGTTGAAGTCGAGAACAGCCACGGGTTCGTTTAGATACATCCCGATCTTCGGCGAGATCACAATTGCACCTTCGTATCCAATACCCTCTCCCTCGACTGACTCCTGCGTCAGAATGATTTGGTTGCGCTTGGATGCCTCGTAGGCCACGCGCGAGAAGATCTTGATTCCCTGACCACGCAGGAACAGGAACTGTAGCGGAACGAAACACACATCTGCCATACCGCGAGAATTCGTCAACGTATCCAGTTTCGCCATGAGCGTGAGGACCAGATCACAGTCCTGAATACAGTACTTTGCAATGATCGCACGATCCTTCGATGTTCCCTCGTGCATCTTGAACAGTTCGTGGGGGTGCAGATCGTCTTTGGTAAACGACCACTCCAATGTCTTCATCTCCTCTGCTGTCAGATCGTCAAATAGACCCTTTTCGGAAATCGTGAACGATTTCGGCGTCATCGAGGTCACCAAGAACTTCCGGCCATCTTGGTAGGGATTCATCGTATTTCCTACCAGATCGAACCGCACGTAGTTGCCCACATACAGACCTCGCGTAGTCTTCGTATTGACGACTCCATCCTTGAATGACACCACCTTATCGCGCAGAAAGGTGGAGGCGACATTATCTAGCTTGTACGAGTCCAGATTGTGTTCGCGCCGCATCGAGAGAAGAAGATCGATCGTAAGCCGACCAGGAGTCTTCATGTACTCCACCTCGTACTTGCCCGACGCCAGCTCAAACGTCTTCTTCTGCAGAACACTATCCCCCCAGATCGGACCGCGGGCAAGATTGAGGCGCATCTTATTGGCTTCTGCGCGCTTCACGAGGAACTTGTCATCAAAGCCGTAGGTATTGTACCCGCAAATCACATCCGGATCCTCATCCTGCACAAACTGTTGGAAGGCCTCAATCATGTCCCCTTCTGTTGGGTGACCCTTGAACTCGACCGTAGGATCATCCGACTTGTCCACCGATCCAAATACAAACACGACACGCCTGATCGACTTGGTCATTGCATTTGACCACCGCAGGGTAATTCCAATCTGAATCACCGGATCCTTGTCGGGAACAGGAAATTGACCTGTCGTAGACATACACTCAATATCGTATGCGGCAATCTTGAGTGGCGTGTCTGCCGAAGGCTTGCTCTTTACATTCTTGATATCCACATACCACGCCTTACGGTCTTCGATATTCCTGATAGTTCCTGCCGGAATGAAGGTGATTGGAGACGCTGGAAGAATCTCGTGATCGTGGTAGAAGCGGAGAAGAGGGGGGAGATTGGCTTCATACACAGTGTACAGAAGTTTACCTCCATCGACACACTCCTTCGCGATCTTAGTTGCTGCACGGAAATCCTTCATCGATTCTACTTCAACTTTTTGCACCTTTGTCGTCTTGAATTCCTGAAATCCCGCAAAGACATCGTACTTGTCGAGATGCGTAACCTTGACTTTGACACCCGCTTCCTGAATCGCAGGCTCGCTCTCAAACTCGTACTCGCCAGATACATAGAAATAGGGTTTGAATCCGCGGATGCGAACCATTGCAGCATATTCTTCATCAGTTCGTCCATAGACGTCAATGACATACTTGCCATATTCATCATGATCGATCCAGTCACAAGGTGCCAGAACCGACATTTCACTTGCCTGTTGTTCTCGGAATACTTTTATCTATCCGTTTTAAGTAATATGACTGACCAGGAGCCTCAGACAAGCAATCCCATGCAGTGGTTCTATGCACCCACTCGCGGAAAGAACGACTCAGTTCAGCGGGATTATGATGCGCGCGACAATAAGGCGCAGCAGTCTTACTACCTCTCAACGGCTCGCCCTCCGCCGGAGCCCTGCCAGGATTTCAATCCTATTGCCGATTTTGCATCCTCGTTTGTCACTATGAATTACACGGGAAACTTCGGAAGCACTGCAGCGGGTGGGTGTGATATTGACCTGTATTCCCGCCTTGCCCTAGGTGACCCTGGAACCCAGCGCCTCAAGGGACACCAGCAGACCTTTGCCCGCCCGTGGGCGACAACCCCGAATATGGGAGGTGGTGCCCCGGTGTACAGCAAGGATACAGAAAGCCAGCTGATTCAGAGTATGCCCGTCCGTACTCGTAAGGAGTGCTCGACGGTGACCGACAAGTTCTTCCCCCAGCAGTTTGATCCCCTGATTCCCGAGGTTCAGGCGGAGATGCGCGAAGTCAATAATTTTGTTCAGCCGTGGGCTCGTGGCGGCGATCCTACGCGTCTTGTTCGTCAGAAAGCAGTCTCCGACTAAAGAAATGAGGATCGTATTTTTCACAAATGTGATCCCAGATCCTTGTGGGGCGTTTTTCCACGATATTGGCATCGCAAAAGAGATGCAACGTCGCGGACACACAGTGACATTTGTTCCCGTGAATAAGGGAACTGGTCCGTTACGCGGAACCTATCGCACGTTTCAGTACGTCTACTACACGAATGCCGAAAAGGAACTTGGGGGTGCCGATCTATGGTCTGCCCCTCATTTTCCAGTGATGCCTCTCGTTCGTCGTTTAAATGAACGGTTCCAGAAACCTCTTCTCGTGACCATGCATTTTGGAGAATCGACGGACAGTGTGCGCCCCTATACTCGCTACGGAAACTGGGCGGAACTCCTGTGGGTCGTCTCCCGTCATAACTACAACTACGTGATCAATAATATTCCTCTTTCTCCGACGTTCAAGGGACATGAGAGTATTCGTCCACTCATGATCGAGAGTGACGTGAAGTTCAATGAGCGCGGAACCCTGCCGACTGGAGACTGTATCACGATGATCAATGCGAACCTTCTAAAAGGACTTCCAATTTTCGTCGAAATTGCCAAGAAGTTCCCAGAGCGCAAGTTTCTGGCTGTGCGTCCCTACTACAACAAGATTGCGGTTCCCGAGGACATACCAAATATTGAATGGGTTGATTTTCAGGAAGATATTCGGGCAGTTCTTCGTCGGACACGGATTCTACTTGTTCCGTCGATGTACGAGAGCTGGGGTCGTGTTGCCTTTGAGTCAATGTACAACGGCATTCCCGTTGTCTTCACTAAGCCGTTTGGAAAGAAGGTGCTTGATCGCCCGTCAGGAACAACCGAGGGAATGTATGAATGGATTCGGGACAGTCAATTTCCATGCTCGTACGATTTACCTCGTCAGGATTGGATTGATGCAATTAATAAGCTGGACGATCCTGACGTATATGCAGAGTATTCAAAGCGCGCATACGATCAGACATACGAGATGAACGTATTCGGCGATTTCCAGATTATGGAGAAGAAGCTGTATGATTTTTCAGTTCAGTACAAGCCAACGGAGGCATCCAACAAGACGGGAACAACATCTACCCTGTCTTCGCGACCTCAGTCGACTCTTGGATTGCCGGCAGCTGCTGCGAGGGGTAATGCGATGCCTTTCCGCGGAGGTCGTTTTTCTCTGAAGCGCTGAAAATGTCTGCCAAAATACGACCCTGACGAATCTGTTCCCGCGTTTCCTCTGAATGTCCGTCATCAATTTTGGGGGAAGGGGGGATATACTTCGCTCCAGTAATCGCTGGAACCGTTGTCAACGACTCAATTGCAGCTACAATATCTCCGTTCGCCGTCTTGAGCGCCGCCTCTGCAACATCTTTATCGACACCAGTCATTGCCACGACCTGTTCCATTTTTTATGTATACTACATAAAGCACGAAAATGAAATTCATCGAATCCCTGTGCCCCCCGGCTCTCCTCTATGCTCTCTTCCTCGCGGTCCAGCTCGGCTTCGATATTGCCGACCTCGCGCTCTTTACCGCCGCCTCGAAGCTGATCTTTGGAGGTGCGACGGTCTACATTCTCGATCTCCTGTGCCGCCTCAAGCTCGGCGTTGTTGCGTGGGTGTTCATCGCTGCCCCGTTCTTTATTACGGCGCTAGGAACGTCAATTGCGATCGGTCTTGAGATGGACCGTACGCTGTACAGCGCGCTTGCGTAGTGTTTTACGCATTGGCCGAAGAAACCTATAAAATGGAGCACATGAATTGGAAGGAGAAGATTGGCCTATGGGTATTTCGGGCGGCAATTATGGTCTACGATGCCGTTCAGAACTGTATGTACAGCCGCACGCCACAGTACGAGACGATTGAGTGGCGGTCGTACAATCCTTCATCAGGTCGCACGCAGGATGCTAATTTTTTCCATGAGCTTGATATGACCCACGAGGATAGCAAGGACGATATTCTTCTGCATACGGTCTCGCGTCAGATTGGACCGGATACGGATATTAAGACAGCGGTTCACTGGGCAGATACTTGGCGGGATCCCTATACTGTATGGGATCTGTTTGATAGTCCGGCAGCTCCATGGTTCTTTGTTGGGTACATGGACGGCGAGACGACGGTGGATTGTACGGTAGAGGCTGAACGTCTGATTGCCTACGGAAATAAGGTGACCCCCGATGTCTTGCGCGCCATTGTTCCCGGTTCAGAGTCAAATAAGTGGGTCTACATCAATCCGAAGACGTTTGAGGAGACGGATTTTCCTGCCGAGGGTATTCTAATTGGAGAGAATGTCGCACAGCCCACCACCGAGTCTAAGAAGGATGATTGATCATCCGAATCCGGGTAAGATTGTGTGGAAATACATTGAGCTCGATAAGAAAATCCAGCCCGAAGGATTTCTTGATCGTGTTTCCTTTTATTCAAACCTTATTGTTCAACCGGCAGGTCATGTTCTCTTTTGGGTATGTTTCCTATGTTTCCCCACACTGTACACTTATTTCGGTGGAGTTGTGAATCAGCCCTGGTATACCATGATGTTCTATATCATCTCGTCTCTCCAAGTGTTCTACGGAGCTATGGTAAGCTGGAGCGAGGTTGTAGAGCACTACAATCTCGGCACAACATTGATGGTATGGAAGATTCTTACCCATGGCCTTGGTCTTCCCCTACTTGAGATCAACTCAACGAATCGGAATCACCAATTATTCCGATACGCCGCTGGCGCCCGGTTTCTTCAGGGCATCTGTTAGATTGCTTCCGAACATTCCCTGGAAACTCTTCACGAGTTCCGCACCCTGCTGGACCTGAGGACCCAGCGACGACAAGGTCTCAACGAGCTGCTTTTGGGTCTCCATCAGCTCTTTGGTATCCTCGCGCATCTGCAGAACCTGTTCAGGGTTCAGTTTCTGGAACGCATGGAGAATGGTGGTTCCGGCATCAAGATGGGCATTCAGATTGTTGTCCGTAATCTGGTCGCCTTTGGACGTCGAATGAGGAGCGGGCTCATCGTCCTTCTCCTCCTTCTTTTCCTTCTTTGACGGGTTCTCGTAGTTCTCACGAAGCGCCTGTCCCGAAATGAGGACAACAGCAGCAACCGTTGCAATGCCCAGCGTCACTGCAACAGTCAGAGGCATACGAACTCCATACCCAATCACAACTGTAATCAGCAGAAGCCAAACTGCGAGGTATCCAACGCGGCGCTGAACAAGAAATACGATCGCTGCAAGCAAAAGTAGGGATGCTACGGCAGTATCTACGTTTGCCTTCATTAATTCAGTCAAAGATATTTAATATCAAACATACGTTACAGGGCTTCCAACTGGGACCGTATCTGCAGTTCCAGCTACACCGCTGCCGTTAAACGTGTATCCCGCACGGGGCTGCTGGAGAGCCAGCGTTCCGCCTCCACGGTGCTTACGACGACGTCCCGCCGTCTTCTTCAGATGACGACGACGACGTCCGCCCGATAGCGTGTTGTTTCCTCCGCGGCTCTGGAGATCATTGCCACAATCAGATCCCATCTTAGAGTCCCAGAGAGGGTTTCCGGCATTGGGTCCGCCCGCATTGGAGAGCACTGATCCACCGAATCCGTACCCACCACCCTTCTTCATTGTGTGGCGGCGGTGACGACGACCAGCCTTGACTTTCTTTGTGTGCTTACGAACCATTTGTATTCATGCGAGAATCAATTCTGGGTGTCCAAGTCCCATCCTCGTTTTTCACGCACTGAAGAGTGAACGATCGACCCAGTTTCTTGAGATCATGCGACAGCTTAAGAGTTCTGACGCGAAGATATCCTACATCTGCCACCTTGTACACATCGGGAATATCCGTTGCGACAATCTCATAGAGATCCGGTACCTCTTCGCGCTTTGACTCAATGAAAATGCCCTTGGTTCCGGCGACATCCGTATAATGTTCATACCCTCGAATGTCGCTCATCGAATCACGAAACTCTACCTTTCGCGTCTCAAAGAGGGGGCAAGACGTATAGACAAGAGGAACAATCGACTTAAGAAACTCCTGACGCTTGGCAAAGGTCATCTTGTAAAACAAAGGGGTTCCATTCCACATCCACGCATCTGCAATGTACACATGCGTAGGTGTATACTCAACACGCAAAATCGTGTCCTCAAAACAGCGCTCGTCCCAGACCATTCGAAACACCTGCGGAATTGGGTTATCTCGTCGTGGAACCCAGTACGCAATTGGTTTAGATTGGTCATCGCGGGTAAGACATAGCCATCCCGGAATACCTGTACCTTGAGGAACTCGGGTTGCATACGACCCCAGTTTCCCCTGAGAAACCATCCGAAAGGACGGATCCCATTTGTACAGAGACATTAGACGATTCATCTTCCTTATATGATCACCCATCTACCGTCAAAATCACTTGGACTCTCCCGCGAATCCTACCCGAGCTGTATCGCGGGTCTCGATCGGTGGAGGAAGTTCAGCCTTCTTCGACTGGACAATCGGAGGTGGCATTTCATACTGCGGGATGTTCACCGTCTGCACGGACTGTGCCGGCATTGAAGCGGGGGGTGGAGGAGGCGCCATCACAGGAGCAGGAGGAGGAATAGCCTGTATCGGGGTCGCCTCAGCCGTCATGGGACGATCGACATAGACGATCTTCGGCTTGGGAGGTTGGATCATTCGTGATACCCAGAAGACTCCGATGTGGAGCACGACAATGATGACAAGCGTGGCAAAGGCGAGGTAGACGATATCAGAGATTTCCATGTTATTCTATTGAAAGTTTTGTAAGACCTAGAATTAAACACAATGTCAGATCCGGCACCTGCCACTGTACCTATTGATTCGGTGTATGTCCCCTCCACCGTGACGGTTGATTCTGGCGTGGTCGTTGCGGCTGCGAAGACTGCTGTTGTCGATTTTGCCAACAAGTCCGAGCTCCTGAAGTTCGTGATTAAGAAGATCGCCGAGGTGGAGATCCTTGGTGACCGCTCGGACGAGGATAAGGCGAAGTTTGTTGTTGAGGAGGTCAAGAAGGCGATTCGTGAGTCTCCCCTATCAGACGAGCAGAAGAGCGAGCTTGCCGGGTGGTGCGATGTCTCCCTCCCGTACGTCATTGAGGCGGTCAAGCTTGTGAAGGCCGAGGCTTCGAAGGTCGTGAGCGTTGCCCTCGCGGAGGTGAAGAAGTGCTGCCCGTCGTGGTTTGCGGCGAAGAAGCCTGTGACCACAAAGGCGTAAATAGATCGTTATTCTCGGAAAACGAACCGTCCGCAAATTTGTTGACTATCACTTCCTCCTTAGAATCAATCCGATCCAAAATATTGGGATACGGAAGCATCTCAATCTTGACCGATCCATCCGCCTGGGGATGAAGAGTACGGCACGTCCTTTCGTGTGGATTCAAACACTGGGTTCCACACCAAAGAAAACTGGTGGTATACGAAATAGTGGGCTTCATATAGACCATCCCCATCTTCGTGATACGGTACATTTGTATAGGTAAGCGCGCTGTATTTAAACTAAATATACATCAGCGCTAGCGTGACCGCAAAAAAGACGAAGGAGTGAAGGAGAAGACCAAACCCTGTCGGCAGACCGTTCTCGAAGACGCGGAACATCGTGTACGGTCCAGTGACCTGTGTAATGAGACCGTCGACGACACGGAAGGTAATGGGATTCGCCAGAATGTAAAAGAGCAGACCCTGGAATGCCGAGATCTGGAGTTTCTGTGCATCAGTCGGAGACGGCATACCTATTTATCCTCTAGACTGGAAAGTATTTCGAGTTGCCTGTATCGTCTCAATCAGCGCTGGAATTTTTTGAAGCATGGCCGAAATATCTCGTTCATTTCTCTTTGCTGGCTCCAGAGTGTCTAGAACTTCCGTGACAAACACAATGGATGAGAGGAGAAACGGCAGTCTCGGTCTTGCGTCCGACGGTTCCCAGCGCAGACAGTATAGTTTGAAGGCAGACTCAACGTACGTATTTCCCTGGGCTAGAATAGGATCCCACAACATCCATATGAGATGGCGAGTGTACTTTGAACTCACATACTGATTCTTTCGTTCAGCGCACACAATGGCCTGTTTTGTCTGTTTCTTCTGTTCCCTTGCGTATGTGAGAATCCACGAGACCCAATAGAGTGCACGCAACGTATCTTTTGTCTGAAGCGCAAAGCAGAACTCGTTGAACGGAATTTTAAGTTCGTAGGGGTCGTCGGCTTTAATGAATGGCATCGAGGCCATTTGGGTAGGCGCGCGCAGATTTTCACGAACAGTTGTCTCTTGAAAATCGTGTTCGGGCTTTATACGACCAAGAGCAATTGGTTTCTGTTTCTTTGCCCCCGAGAGTGCTGCCGCAGTTTCACAGACGAGTGTTCTTGCCATCTCATTATTTCGAATGTGTGTCATGTTGTAGACTGTAAAGTGGTTTTCAATCGCTGAAAACCGTTCGTACTGGGAGGTGAGGTAGGTAAACATATTCGGGCACGAACGATGAATATAGAGAGCCGCCGAATCAAACAGCGTTGACCAGAGAGAATGAACGAGTCCGCTGGACAGAAGTTCAAGAGACCAATAACACGCGTAATCGGCGTGTCCTAACTGAATACTCTCGAGAAGCGATTTGTTCGCGAGTTTTCGAGAGTGTCCAGAGAATGTAAATGTTTGGAATTCCGATACGCCACGATCATCAGTGATCATGTCAGACCCTCTTTAGAATGTGTAGTAGATAGTTCCTGTTCCCGAATAGACGAGCATCACTCCCGTTCCAGCAGGTAAAGAATACGATGTAATTGATGTATTGTTGAGAGTTCCTCCGGTGAAGTTCAGCGTGTAATTGTACGGTGAATTGTTCCTGAGCACCCAGTAATTGCCCTGTGTCGTTACACCCGGTAAAGCTACATTGACCGATGTCGTAGGAATTGTCAAACTGTAATACGTTGCGTTTGTAACTGCTGTGAGTGTCACTGTTCCAACTGTCGAAATGCCCGCAACATTGAGAGGAGCATTGATGTACTGTGTAAAGAGCGTTGATGCGTTAACATACAGTCCACTTGCAGCCGTTTGCTGAGCACCAATACCAACTCCTCCTGTCACCCACAGATTCGAGATCTGTGCCTGCTGATTGACTCCGAGATTGTTCTGAATAGTTGCCGCAGAGACTGTAACCTGACCACTGACATTCAGAGTTGTACGAATCGTCGCATTTGAAAACGTGGCGAGTCCAGTACAGACATTGAAGGTATTGATAATCGTCGCATTTGACAGCGTTGACTGACCGCTGACGGAAAAGCCGTTCTGAACCCATTGAGAACCGACAGTTGACTGTCCCGACACCGATAAATTATTCTGAACCCAGGCAGATCCAAGAGTCGCCTGTCCTCCGACCGTGAGCGTTGTACCGACATTCGCAGAGAGGGTTGCCGAAAAGGATCCAGACAGATCAAGCGTATAACCAGATGCTGGCTTTCCGATGGATACACGTCCTTGTCCCTGGGGATTAATGTACAGATCGCTCATCGTCATGACAATGTTTCCGTAGGGCGCCGACTGACCAGGATTGGCGGCAATAATATGAGCAACCTTATTGCCCGAATCGTAGGCAATGCCAAGACCGTTCGAGTCGGGGCTTCCAACGGTACGACCAAACAGGGCAAAATTGATATCCCAGGCACCGAAACTCGCAATGTTCGAATTGGTGGTTCCAGGGTACGCAGAGTAAAAGTTAAAACGAGTGAGCGGTGCAACAGTGTTCACACCGAAATATGCATTTGAAAGTACGCATCCTCCCATACTATTCGATGACGTTGTTGCATTCGAGAAACTTGTCCCAGTAATTATTCCTGCTGCATCGATACTGACACCTGAGCCCGGGACCTTACCAATACCCAGATTGCAGGTTGACATGTTTCCATAGAGGAAAGGCTGCGATGCACTTGTTCCATAAACTACGAAGATGTTTGCTGTATTTGGTGTATATCCAGGATTGCTTCCCAAGAAGATTGAGTTATTCGCAGTATTGTTTGAACCAGCACTCGACCCAAACCCAATAACGTTCGATCCAGTATTTCCACGAAGGGCTCCAACACCTATTCCTACATTGCTCGCAGTTGAACTGAAGGTCGCAGAGACTGAATTGAAACTGGTAATTCCAAAAAGATCAAAGCCCGCGAGATTCACCTGCTGGGATGCCGGATTTGCTGCCCATGTTGCAAGATTGACAACAGCAGGGATTGTCCAGTAAAACTGATTGGTTCCTGAAGAGACTGTAAGAACCTGCCCTACCGTATTTGTTGGGGGAGGAGGAAAGTACCAGCTATTCACCTGCGAAACCGTCATGTTGAATCCCCGCACACTTCCCGATATGTCAAGAGTAAATCCTTGAGGTGCTCGCCCAACTCCCAACTGAAGTCCGGAAAGATCCCCCTGTAAGAATGGCGTATTGGTTTTCGTTGAGTACACCAGGAGAGTATTCGCAGAACTTATCGTCTGACCCGCAGCATACGAATTGCTGCCAAGGAAAATACAGTTCGATCCCGGATTGTTCGATCCTGCATTCTGACCAATCGCAATCATGTTAGCTCCAGAACATGTCTGACCCGCACCAATACCAATTGCAATTGAGTTCGAGGCTGCAGTGTTGTTGAAGAGCGATGCGTTCGAAAGCGCGTTCGATCCAATAGCAATGACATTGCTTGCACGGTTGAGGTTGCCCGCGTTGACACCTACGATGATATTTGATGAGCCCGTGTTTGAAAACCCAGCCGTGTATCCGATAAAGACGTTTGAGTTTCCAGTATTGTTCTGCCCCGCTCCGTATCCATACGCATCAATCGACTGACCAGAATTTGAGGCAGCAGCTAGAGTTCCTATAGCGTTCACATACCCACCGCTATTGCTGAGAGCGGACGATAACCCAAATGCTACAACATTTGAAGCAGCAGGAAGTTGAGTCGTTCCAACACCAATCGTGATGTTTTGTGAGACAGTATTGAACAGGAATGGCATCGTGTTGATCGTCTGTAGATTGGCAATCGTTCCAACTGATAGGGTGGAGAGAAGAGCAGTCGTTCCATTCACCGTGAGACCATTCTGAATAGAGGCAGCCGACAGAGTCGTGAGTCCACTTACAGCCAGAGTATTCGAAACGGTTGCAGACGAAAATGTTGAGATTCCAAGAACTGACAGACCATTCTGGACTGCCGCCGCCGAGACGGTGAGCTGACCACTTACATTGACTGCATTTGAGAACGTACCGATTCCGCTGAATGTTGATGGTCCAAGTACTGCCAGACCATTTTGAACTGACGCAGAAGAGACTGTGAGGACACCGCTCACATTGAGTGCATTCGAAACAGCTGCAGAGGAAAGTATTGAGAGACCAAGAACTGTAAATCCATTCTGTACAGTAGCCGCCGAGACGGTAAGCTGTCCGCTCACATTCAGTGCATTCGAAAACGTACCGGTTCCGGTAAATGCCGATGTTCCGAGCGCCGTCAGTCCGTTCTGTACAGTAGCATCCGAGACTGTAAGAAGTCCGCTGACATTCAAGGCGTTCTGGACAATCCCGTAGGACAGAGTTGTTAACCCACTGACGCTGAATGCATTCGAGACGAGCGCAGATGAAAGAGTAATCGCAGATAAAACAGTGAACCCGTTCTGAACAGTTGCTGCTGACACTGTTAGAAGACCCCTTACATTCAGCGCATTCGAAAACGTACTCGTTCCAGTGAAGGCGGATGATCCTAGAGCTGTGAACCCGTTCTGAACTGTGGCAGTCGACACCGTAAGAAGACCACTCACATTCACCGCATTTGAAAAAGTACCGGTTCCGCTGAACACCGATGATCCTACAGCTACAAACCCATTCTGGACTGTGGCGGCCGAGACCGTAAGAAGACCACTCACATTGAGTGCGTTCGAGAACGTACCGGCTCCGCTGAACGTCGATGGTCCTAGAGCTACGAACCCGTTCTGGACGGTCGAAGCAGAGACTGTCAAGAGTCCACTCACATTCAAAGCATTCGACACGGTTCCTGCTGAAAGTGTAGTTGTTCCTAGAGCTATGAAACCATTCTGGACGGTCGCAGCAGAGACTGTAAGAAGACCACTTACATTGAGAGCATTCGAAAACGTACCGGTTCCGGTATGAACAGATGGTCCTAGAGCTATGAACCCATTCTGAACTGTTGCTGCTGACACGGTTAAGAGACCACTGACGTTGAGAGCATTGGACACCGTTCCTGATGAAAGTGTAGTTGTTCCTAGAGCTATGAACCCGTTCTGAACTGTTGCGGCAGAGACTGTAAGTAGACCACTTACATTCAGGGTATTGGACACGGTTCCTGCCGAGAGCGTTGATGTTCCTAGGGCAATCAGACCGTTCTGAACGGTTGCTGCCGACACGGTTAGGAGACCGCTCACGTTGAGCGCATTCGAGAATGTACCCGCTCCGGTATGGACAGACGTTCCTACAACGACCAGTCCATTCTGTATTGTGGCAGCCGAGACCGTAAGAAGACCACTCACATTGAGAGCATTGGTGACCGTTGCTCCAGACATGGTTACAGTTCCAGTAGCAGTCACGGATGACTGAAATCGAGCGGTTCCGTTCACATCCAAATTGTAAGCGGGTACACCTGCTCCAATTCCAATATATCCGTTGGAGAGAAGGATGCTTCCAATCGTGTTGGAGGACGTACCAGAATTACTGATGGTTCCATTGCTCAAAACAACTCCACCCACTGTATTTGAGGTTGTTGAAACGTTCGAGATCGCTCCTGAACTGGCAAGAGAGACACTGCCATTCGAAAGCACAGAATTTGAGAGGACCCATCCACCAATCACGTTCGAAACTCCAGTAGGACCCTGAATGTATCCGCTTGTCAACACGTTCTGAACATTCAGCGTTGTCACCGATGCAGTAGGCACTGTTGCCGTTCCGTTTGTCAGTGTGAAGTTCGAGGTCACTGTCAATGATGACAGGGTTACGCTTCCCGTTGTGGGAGCATATGTCATCGCGGCTGTACCACTCGCAACAGTTCCGTTATTATACAGAATCTGGTTTAGTGATCCTCCAATTGGACCTGTAGCACCCGTCTGACCCTGTAGACCGGTAGGACCATACTGTCCACTCGCCCAGTACATGGTTCCATTTGCATGAGTATACAACACCTGACCTTCCGATCCCGAAACTGTAGGCCAAGACTGTCCATTGATCTTGTTCACATTTGACAGGGAATTATTCGCCATATTTATGTCGGTAACAGCAGGGGACGATCCAAGCGTCAAGGATCCGCCGCCGATGTTTTGGATGTTTTTACGATTCAAATACATCCGATCCTATTATTTAGAAAAGTAGACAAGATATTGATACTCATAACCCACAGAGGTCATGTCGACCATCTCGTGACGAGAGAATCCACACGATCGGACTATATCCAACATGGCGGGAATATCGGGCATGTGCAGGCGATGAATGTTCTCGCGATACTTGTGAGGATCTTCAAACTCAAAGACCTCTTCGAACCGCGCCTCGTCTGTTCCCTCCTCTTTTAGGAACCGGCTCTTGTACTTGAATTTGTCAAAGAAGATGTCGGAATCAATGACCCGTTCCTTGCTGTACTTCTGGAGTGAGAAGGCCATAAACGGAGACGCAGCATCTAGAATCGGATCAAATTTGTGTGGGTCTACCAAATGAAGAATCAGGACTCCACCTGGCTTGAGCCACGAGTAAACGTTATCAAGAACCATCTTGGGGTTGCGGAACTGATAAATTGAGAAATAGAGCATCATGGCATGGGAAAAAGATTTAGGTGAAAAGGTTTCTGCCCGCGTGATATCACCCTTGTAGAACCGTCCGCTCTTACACTTTTCCCGCGCCTTCTTCAACATAGGTTCGGAATTATCGACACCTACTACATCGACTCCCTCATTGCACAGCCAGTCGACATGAGGTCCCGTTCCACAACATACATCCAGAATCTTCACCTCAGCTTTCGGCCAAGACTCCAGGGCGTTCTCACGAATCGATGCTTTCTCAAACGAGACACGTTCAGGTGTCGTAAACAGCTTATCGTACACATCCGCATAAAAGTCATCGTAGATCTCTTCATAGTCCTCGTGCGTCTCAGTCGGGGCGCCCTCCTCCTTCTTGTTCTCGAACATTTCACGGTGAGCTTCCGAGACACGGGATATAAAGTATAAGGCGATGAATCCTAGGATAATGAGCCAGTACGCTAAAGACTGTTCCATCTCTCTCTTGTATCTATGTAAGAAATGTGGGAGATCCTTCCTATCCAACGAACAACAACAGAAGAAGGGCAACCATGGACAATGATTGATCGTGACTATCCTTACCAAATCTTTACTGATATTGAAGCCAAGTTCTGGAAAGATACGGACGAACATATTCGAGCATGGTGTATGTCCATTTGGAAAGATGTGTTTGGAGTTAAGCGCCCATGTGCCGGGGACAACGATATTCTGGTCTGGTGCCCTCGCAAGGGAATGTTATTGGCAAAGCATGGAAAGTGGATCGGCGAGACGAAATCGTTCCACGGAGTCTATGTCTGCTACAATTACGTCGATAAAGACTTCCGTGGTCAGGGTCTTTCAGGGCGGCTCATCTTATCTATGGCGTATCAGTCAACCAAAGAATGGGGTCCCGTTCCCTTCTTCTTTGAACTATCTCGTGTACCCAAAAGCATTGCTACGATTCCCCGTTTTCTGAATTTTTCCTACATCTGGGTCCCCTTTGTCGATGTGTCCGTACCTCCCAAATGGACTCCCACAGAGTTCAAGACAGCCGAGTCGTATCGCGGATTTCATCCCTATGATCTCACAGGATACCGAGCCTTCAACTATAACGGCATGACGATCATCTTTGATCCTCATGATGATATTGTGTACTACGATGATCTATCTACCCTACATACGTTTGATGGAATGACGCTCGTAGGAGCCTACTGTCGCGTCTTTACGCCGTTTGGGAATACTCATGTATTTCTGCAAAATATGTACTTTGTTCCACCTACGTCATTCACAAATTACTTGCTGGCGTAACAGGTGTACGAGTAAACCAAGCCGCAAAATTAAACGTCTTGAATGCCATTCCTCCTTTCCGAAGACCCAGGACGAGGAGAAAGAGAACAAGAGCAGCAAGGAAGATATCAAGAAGAATCACAAATATCGGAGGAAAGGATGCAAAGTAGGTAATGATAGGAGCCGTTGAGTGTGCGAGGCTCTGTGTAGGTTCAGAAGAGTTAGGATCCATCAGCTGAATAAAGCGGTCGTATGCAGAGACCTTCTGTTCCTTGTCTGCAAGGAGATTCTTAAGATAATCGATGTTTGACGATATTCCGCTTTTCAGACTCGACTGCTTATTTCGAACTGTCGCAATAGAATCTGTATAGGCTTTCTGTATATCTTCCTGACTCTGTAGATCCGTATACTGCGACCGATAGGTATCTACCACTGGTCCTAGTTTACCGTCATTGATCCGCTTCTTTTCCTGCTGAATCCATCCATCGCCATTCTTGAGACCGTAGTACCGGAAACGCGTAGCTTCAAAGGTATCTGGATCTTTCTCGCGGTTCTGGGCAGCACGCTGGTACGACTCAAATGCCAGCTGGAGTTCCCGCTGTTTTTGAATATCTGTCTCGGCAACCATTGTTGTTTATATCCCATAGTAAATTGCTGCTCCTGTTCCAACGGCAAGTACACCAATTGAGAGTCCCATACTGATCGTAGGCGACACAAACATCACCGTCACAAAATACAGGACGATGACCACAAGAAGGGTGGCCAGGAGAATCTGGAGAGGGAGCATCCGCTGATGATAAATACTGGGTCCATCAGGTCCATCTGTCAACACCTTCTGCCGAACCGTTCCAGACTTCACTTTCTTGTTGTAAATATCATCACTGATATTCGTCATCTGATTGATGATTCCAACCGCCTCCTGACGCGTCTGAACAGCCGATAGCTGCGCATTCTGGGAGCTGACTGCTCCACCCAAAGCATTCACATCAGAATCCATCTGCGCAGTATACTTCTTTGTCTGCTCGATAACTGGTGCTACATTCAGTCCTCCCTCATCTAGACGCTGGAAGATATTGCCGTACTGACCGCCCGAGGATGCAGTCAAATATGTCTGGTAACTCCGAGGGTTCACAGATACAGCATGGGATCCACTATTGACTGCGAGCCCGTTCGTATCTTCCAGCTGGCACGAGGCTGGATCAGAGTACGGAGTTGAACAGCGGTACAGACCCCCCGATCCCGAATCTTGGGCATAGAGGAACTGGTTGTCGGCTTCAACGGCAACGGGAATCTTTCCTGCCAGACCAGGCTGGGGAGTCCAACCTCCCTGTCCATTTCCCGCACCACTGTACACCTTTATTTGACCTCCAGCGTTGACCGGTACATATGTTGTTCCACTTGATGCGGCGACGACACCCATTGACTGACCACTTCCTGGAGGACTCGAGATAGAAACCCAATTTCCTGTTGTGCACGGCTTTGAGCATCCCTTTGATCCTACAAAGATGAACTGATCTGTCACATTGATTTGAGTGTTGACCGGAGCATCGCCAGGAATTGACTGAACAGTCCAGCTTCCACTTCCATCCACAGGCTGTATAGCAAACCTGAGTTGATTCGTCGTCGACGTGGAATTTGTAGATCCCGCAAACAGAGTATACACATTCTGAGAATCGACAGCAATGTCCATTGGCATTCCTACCATACCCGGCGGTTTCGCTGTCCATTTCCAGTTGTTACCGTCACAGGGTTCATGGCAGGTGTAGTAATCTCCATTCACATTGAATCCCCATACAAAGCCACTCGAGGATGCAACAATTTTATTTAGTTGTCCAGGCAGGGGTTTCCATCCAATGGTTTCGGATAGTTTTCCTTTCACTAACCCCAGGAGACCCTGAGCTTGTGACTGGAAATCTTGAGAATAATTAGCCATCTCTTCTTATATACTCGTATGATTTTTTTGATATCATAAAGAGTAATGAGCGCGACACCGTCTCCGGCATCTCCGTCGGCGGCGTTAATGACGACAACAAGTATGAGTCCATCCTCGACAACTTCCCAGCCTGTTCAGAGCCAGTCTCCACCTCCCTCTGGCGGATTTAACAATATTGAGTCTGCGATTCAGACATATTCGAGTCTTCGAGACCAGTATTCTTCTCTTATCAGCAAGGGGCTTCGTGAATCAGATCCTGCTAAGCGCTCAGAGATTTTAAAGCAGATAGAGGGCGTAAATCAGCAGATCACAACTGTCATGAACGGTATTTCTGCCGCCTATTCCCAGGGTCAAGCTCAACTGTCGTCCCAACCCAGTGCTGATCTACAAGGTTCGCTTGAAAGGTACAAGCAGCAACTTGAAGAATTACAGTCAACAGACGACGAGCTCACAAAACTGAATAGTCTCTATGGATCTCTCCACACCACAAACACAAGTGATAAGAACGTTTATTATGGATACATCTTTGTGATTCTGATCCTCCTTGTGATTGTCTTTGTGACATTTACCGTCAGCGTATTCCGGTCCTTCCCGTCTATGTCTGATATGATTCCCTCGATGTCAATCCCGACTGCTTCAACGGTCGGTGTAGGCTACCCTATCGCATCGCCGGTGTTGTCGCCGGCCCTAGAACCGGTGACATTATAAAGCTCATAGGGTTCATCGACGGAGGAGACGGAGAAGCAGCAACTGTCGTTAGAGTCGAAGGACTCCAGAACCCAAGAAAAAACAGGAGTGGAAGAAGGAGAAGAACGAGTCCAACACGCAGGAGAATCGAATATCCATTCGTAGGATTCACGGCAGGGACTGTGTCTCCCGACGCATACTTGTCGTAACGGTTCTTAGCTGCCTTGTAAGTATCATCGATCGATTGGGCATCCACGTACATTCCCGACGCATCATCATACAACCCAGACATGTCTTCATTGTCTTGTTTGTACGACTCCACAAAGTGATTCATATCCCTCTTCTGATCTTCAACTCCCTTCTGCTTGTTCATGATCATCTTTTCAATGGAATCCTGTGCAAGTTCGTACGCCTTCTTATACTTTGGGTCATGTGTCGACAAAAATTCGACATAGTTGCCCTTGTACTGATTGAGCATCTCTTCGAAGTCTGACGACATTATTATACACTGGCTACACAAAATCGGTAATAAGGCGTCGCGCCAGCCGTAGGTGACTTCCGCATCACCTCGATAATATCGCCGGGCTTCCCCCCAATCCAACGCACCGCAGCATCCTGTGAACTAATGTGAGGAATCGGTATGTACTCCTTATGCTTCATCGCAATCTGGATAAGCATGGGCTCCTCTGATGATACCTGAATATGATCCTTGCGCATCGCCTTGGCAATATCGTCCAGCGAAATACGGAACTTTTCTAGAAAGTTCTTGACCTCCTCCTCCTTCAGAATCCGGTGAGCCGGGACCTTGCGATGCGTAGTAATATCAAAGGTTAGTTGACCCGTGTGGAAGATCTGAAGAACATTGCTCTGCATACTGACAGCATGCAGGATCGCAGGAGATGGTGCGATCGACACAATGATAATTCCCAGCGTCCCGCCGTATTCCCGCGTGAGTCCTACGAGAGTCCCCACATCCTTCTCACTGATACGAGCCCGGTTGCTGTTGAAGACAATGACCGACCCAATCTTCGTGACAACTGCGGGAAAATCTGACTCAACAACCTCCGAGGTGGATACATCGACGCCGCGCTGGGATAACATGAGTTTAAGAGTGTCCATCGGATCTATATGTTATTCTTTCCGATGCCTTTCTTTTCATCCGTTTTAAACAATAGATGAAAAATTCGGGAGTCCTTCTTCTAGCCATTGCCGGACTTGTTGTTGCCGGCGTTCTTCTTGCCGGCGGGCGGGAAGGGTTTGGTGTTCCCGAGTTTATAGACCGGACGTCTCAGGATCTTCAGCGTCGAGGTGAATTGTCATCCTATGCTCAGACGACGACGCACCTCCGCGCTTCGGATTCGCATAAGTCCCCGAAGGGAGAGCAGACTGGTCATCGGGTGGGGCAGTGGTGGGGATATAACTCTCTATTCTAGAGGGATCCTTCCGGCAGTTCTCGACCATGACCCAGAACTCACGGAGTTCCTCAAGATGATTCGTCATCCAACTCGCTTCACGCGGAACATTTTCAATACGAATATTGTTCAGGTACCAGTGAACGATACGGTGCTCCTCGCCCTCAATCGCTCCCTTCCACACGGTATAGTCCGCCTCCTTCGGCTTGTGCTCGATCTTTCCGTCATCGTACATGACCATAACACCCTTGTACGGTGATTCTGACTTCGCCCATTCATTCTTTCCACAGGTCTTGAACTGCATCTCGACATAATCACACTCATCGATATTGCAGCATTCCATCTGCATCTGCATCTGGTGATAGTACGCATCGGGAATGGGACTGTCCTGGGTAAAGGGCCGACTAATGGGACACTTGAACTCTACGAGCTTTCCCCAGCGAGAATCCATCTTGTCCTTGGTGAGCACAATCCCATCCGGAGATGCGCCTAGAAACCTATGAATAGGATGAGATACGCACGTTGTGTCCACGACATCCGCTCCACCCTGAATATCTCCGTAAATCTCCTTTGCCAAGGGTTCAAATTGAGTACCCCACAGACATGCCGTCATTGACCCGCCATCACCTGGTTTCTGACCCTCGATCTTCCGCATGAGCAACTCCTTCCGTGCTCCTGGGGTCGCTGACTTGAAGGCCTTTGTGACTTCGGATGCCGTAATCATTTCAGAGCGTTTGGCGTGCCACGCGTCTGTGCGCTGATCAGCGACTCCATAATCCCGGAGGACTCTGAAGACCGAACGACGACGGGACCACACCTTACCCAGGTCGGTAGCCAGAAGTCGATATACCTGCGCTTTATAGTTCTTGTAGTGATATCCACGATTCCGGCAGATAGTCTTGATTCGGTGTGTGAGATGCGTACAGGCATCCAAAGGCAATTCAAACACTTCCATTGTTGTATATGTATATACGTTCTCCCTAATCCGATTTACAGAAAACACCTGCACTTAAACAATGACAACTACAGCTGAAATCTCTACACAGGAAGATTGGGTCCTCCATCGTCTAGAAACCTTCTACACTCCCGAACGTACTGAACTTCTGAACAATATTCTGTCGGGGAAGACCAATATTTCCCTACGCATTCTTGACTGGTTTGTCACCAACTATTCCAAGAAGAACAATGTGTCCTACATCTCGAAAGCTGGACGCCATGTCATTGTCTACCTTGCGTACAAGTCGCATCTGAAAGCCTATAGCAAGAAGATGTTTGACCCCTTCTGTCGCCATGACCGAATTAACTTCCATGGGATTTCCACCACGGTTGGTCAGCTGAACTTCTTTGCGTGGGCAATGGAAGATGATGTCATTGAGTATCTGTTTGAGCACCGCGAGGATATTCATGCCGATATGGAGACCCGCATGACCGCTTCGGGAGACGCCAAGAAGTCGGGAGAGCATACACGCAAGAAGCGTCATGAACTCTCTCATTCGGCCACCAAGTCTCTCAAGAAGCACGACGTAAAAATTGTTGTTTCGTTTTCGTAGTGTGAAGTAATGCTGTCTGTTCACCGTGGGATTGTGTATCCAGTGGACTCTGACATTACAGACTTTGATATAGGAACTGATGTCGAAGAATACAATTATGACGGACGTCTTGTATTCCGCGGCAATCTTGATACACAGTACTCGAATGACCAGGTTCGCGTGTACTGGCTGTACGATGAAAGCAAGCGTGTAGGATTGGTGGAACATCGCATTGAAGAACACACCTGTTACTGGTTTCGCGACAATGTGTATTCTACTCTGTTTCAGGAAGACTGGACGTGCCGAGACAAGACTCTTTGGACCATCATGTCCGAATCTGCGTACGAAGACTGTATGCGAAATGGGTGGACAAAGATCTCCGATCTCCAGGCACGTACATCCCTCTCCATCGTTCGTCCATCAGATATTCTGAATACAGTTGTACCCTCCAAAACCTGTATTCGGTGCGGAACGATGGACGGATACACTGGATGCCACATGGAAAAACATGAGCCACGGTACGACGTGTTCTTCACATTATTCGTTGATGATGATGGCGTACTTTACGTACCTCCGTCTGATACTCAGGCGTTCGCGACCTTACGACGACCCTTCGCGGCCGGAGTCGACGATGCTGGAGCCGGAGACGGTGCTGGGGCAGGAGCGGAGACCGTGGGAGTAGGTGCCGCCTCAGACTCAGCCTCCTCCTCCGCCTCAGCCTCGGCCTCCTCCTCCTCATTGTCCGACTCGAGCGCAGCCTTGGCACCGCCAACCACCGGCGGGACCGACGCCTCCGCATCGTCCTCGTCGTCGTTGAACATCTCGCGCGCCGTCTGACGCTTGCGCTGAGACACCTGCATGTACGTCGGCTTCCACGTGAGACCAAAGCCCTGACCGATGACGTAGATGCTGCACTGCGCAACGATCTTCGCCTGGCAGCCCTTGGAGAACGTGGACTGGAGATCCCCGGGCGAGAGCACGATCTCATTGCCCTCCGAATCAATCACGTCCATCGAGACCTTGCCATCATAGACGGGCAGCTTGAAGCGGAGCGATGGCGGATACTTGCCGTTCGGGACCCAGCCATCGTTCGTCTTGTCCACCGACACCGACAGGAACTTGTTGAACGAGTCGCGAATCGACTCCTCGCCACGCTTCTTGCCGAACCACGATGCCGAGTTCGTCACCGCCGCCTGGATGACCGCCTCCTGGAACTCGCGCAGGAAGTTGTAGGACTTGGACACATCGTCCGTAGCCGTAGACGGCTCGCGAGCATACGGATCGCAGCCCTGCATCGACGCTGACATCATGTACGAGGTCGTGATGCTACCATCCTTGTTCTCATTCTCCTTGACTAGACAGCCGCCGGGGAAACCATACTGAGGGAAACGGAACTGAACATTCTGCTTGTTGTACTTGATGCCTACGGAGACGCCACCCTGCTTATTGCGCTTGGCCTCGGCGAACTGGATATCGGATACATTGATCTTGCTGATGCTAACACATGCGGGAGCGGCCATCTTTCTTTGTTGGGTTGTACTGTTCTTTCCCTTCTAGATCGGGCGATCCGTTTTTCCTTCTTATTTTCATATCAATAACGATTAAGAGTATATATGAGCTGTCTTTCATGTAAGACAAAGTCTTCCTTTGAACGGTGTCAGACAAAGGCACTGGGAGGACTTCCGTATTGCGGTAGGCATATGCGTTGCAAGAAGATTCACCGTTGGGTGTCGAAGAATCCGGAGATCGAGAAAAAGCTGATTCATATTCAGTCTCTCTGGCGCGGTCATCATGCACGTACTCTTCTTCATTTAGCAGGACCTGGTGTCTTGCGGCGTAGTGTGTGTCATAATGATGATGAGATTGTGACTCTGGAGCATAAGACCGAAGTTCATCCTCGCGACTTCTTTTCCATCGAGGAGGATGGGAAAATATGGTGGTTTGATCAGCGATCGATGTTTCAGTGGTCGCAGAAGGAACTGGATATTCGTAATCCGTATACCCGGACAATTCTAACCGTAAAAGATCAGGAACGTCTTCGCGAACTACTCATGTACCGCCGACGACACAATTTACCCCTGTACCATCAAGGTCAACGGTCGGCAATGACCCTTGTTGAAAAGCGCGATAACCGATGGCTGCGTGTTGCTCAGATTATTCGTGAGTTTGGGTTCGATATTCATCACGAACAGTTTATTGCTATGGACTACCCTCAGTTTGCAGTGTTTGTTAACACTCTAACGGAAGATATGCGGTGGATTCTTTACCAACCCGAAAACAAGCATGCGAGTGATCGCATGCAGAGATACCATTACTGGCTGAAGAATATGCGGAATATCATGCATACATATCAGTCAGAAACAATGCTAAGTAACGATATTGGCGGCATTATGCTGAATATATTGTACGATACACATTGCGTTGGTGATTTTGTGTTTCATATGTACGCTGCATTTTACCGAACCCAAGATGCTATGACAATTCTTGGCTAATCACTTACTTACTCCTTATCAATGCTGTCCTCATTGCGCGACTGGAAGTAGTCGCGGAGCTGATCACGAAGCTTCTCGTGACCCGGATACAGCGTCCATACACCCTGCCAGTCCTTGTGTACAACCACGGACGGATCGACATTGTTCTCAAGCATGATGGCCCAACGGTCCTTATACTTGCGATCACGCTTCTTCCCATGCCAGAAATGGTAGATCGTGCCCTTGACGTACCCAATATTCTTGTGAAGACGGAGGGCACGCTCCTCCCACGCATACACTAGACGAGCATAGTGGGGATGAATACCGGCAGGGATGGAGCGCTTTGCCTCGCCTACGAGAGCGCACGCCATATGATGATCACCTGCACCTAGAATACCATAGTCAAACAGTCCACCCATCGTGTTAATTGCCTCGCGCGTAGCAGCCCAGCAGTAGCCGGGGTGCCAGTACATTCCCTTGCCATACCCTGCATAGTAGTACCCTTCATCTCCACTATCATTCTTGCTCACCATATTTCCGTGAGGCATACCGTTCTTGTAGCAGTAGGCAAAGCTCTTGGTTGTGGTCATGATCTCATGGTTCGGACCCAGATCCACAGCATCCTCAAACAACTGGACAACTGGGTGGTGCTGAAGTTCGTGGACCGTCTCCGACATCCAATCCGGGCGCACGAAATCAATATCGCCGTCAATCCATGCAACGTACCGCCAAGTGGACGGCAGGCGGGAAATTGCGATATTGATCAGATTCTCCTTCAGCCAGAGTTCAGAGTCAGTGCGAACTTGGATATGGCGAGGATTGTCTGCCTGAGTGACTTCGAACTCGCGTCCACCGTGTGCACCCTCAATAACAAACAGTTTGGCGCCGTACTTGTCCATACGCTGCTGGAACTCCTTGAATAGGCGTGAGCGGGTTTTGTACCGCTCAGGGTTCGTCATCACAGCCACAACATAGAAATTCTCTAGGATATCTGCCATCTAGTTTTATTGAGTATACAACCACGCCTTAAATGATCTTATGCTGAGTATTCTTTGACTTGAGGTAAGACTGAATCGCAGCTAGATCTTTGGCATCCACTTCAATCTTGGCTTTCTGTGACTGTTGCTGTTCGGGTTTCTTTGTTATACCGGGGGGAGGGGGAGGAGATGTTGAACGAGGAGCAGGTGGGGGAGATGTAGCCCGGGGATTTACGAGTTTTGGTGTAACGGCGGGTGTCGGTTTAGGTGCTGGAGCAGGTGCTGGCGCAGGTGCTGGCGCAGGTGCAGGTTTCGGTTTCGGAGCAGGTTCGGGCACTGGAGCACGTGCGACTGGAATTTCTGCGAATTCTATACGGGGAGCCGGTGCCGGTGCCGGTGCCGGAGCTGGCGAGGATACAACTGTCTTGGATACAACTGCAGCCGTAACTGTAGCTGCTGCTACTGGGACAACAATATCGGCGATCTTATCGTCCACAAGCGTAGGTGCCTGGGCCGATGATGGGATAGGATCAGCGCTTCCCGGTAAGACAGACTCAATAGCTGCCTTTACGCTATCGGGGACCGGAAGACTGTCTAACATAGCCTTGGGGCTGCGCATTGATTTCAGCTTGGTCAGTGGATCATTTCCAATTGCATTCTTCACAGAATCAGGGAGCGGGACACGGTTGATGATATTCACTAGGAAGGTATTGATCGTCTTGGTTGGGGCGTTCATAAAGACCATAACGGCTCCAAGAACACCGACCATTCCTACTGCAAGTCCGCCTAGAATGGTTCCGGTATTTGATGATTCGGCAACAGCTCCAGCTCCTCCACCAGTTGTGTTTGTGGACGTAGTAGGTGTAGCTGTGGGAGTAGGGTAGGCAGTATAGAGGAACATCGGGCTAGTTGATACCGAAGACGTCGTTGAGTTGGGAGCAGGTGATCCGAAGATAAATATTGTGGGAGTCGTTGTTTTTGTTCCTGTCAGCGTGTCTGTTCCCGACGGAGAAAAGGGGAAAGGAGACCATGAAATGCTTACTGTCGCTGTATTTGTTCCAGTTCCAGTTCCGGTCCCGGTTCCCGTCCAGGTCATAGTTCCAGTCGAGGACAAACTCATCGAAACCGTTCCAGTTGTATTGGATGTCGCGGTCCCTGTTCCAGTTCCAGTTCCAGTTCCAGTTCCAGTTCCAGTTCCAGTTCCAGTTCCAGTTACGGTGACAGCTGCAGTGTCAGTTCCAGTTGCAGTTGCAGTTCCAGTTCCAGTTCCAGTTACGGTGACAGCTGCAGTGTCAGTTGCTGTACCTGTCGGAGTTGATACGGCCGTTACAGTGCCAGTTGATGTTACTGCGGCTGTTCCACTAGATGCAGGTGTACCTGTCTGTGTCCCTGTCGCAGTTCCGGTTCCTGTCCCACTTGCTGTCCCTGTGAGAGTTCCCGACACCGTTGATGCAGCTGTTCCTGATACAGTTGTGGTGCCGGTTCCGGTTTCAGTTCCAGTTCCAGTTCCAGTTCCAGTTCCAGTTGCCGTACCTGTGAGCGTTCCGGACACCGTTGATGCGGCTGTTCCTGATACAGTTGCCGTTCCGGTTCCGGTTCCGGTTCCGGTTCCAGTTGCCGTACCAGTGAGAGTCCCAGACACAGTTGACGCAGCTGTTCCAGTTCCGGTTCCGGTTCCAGTAGGCTCAGAACTCCCTGTTGCTGTATTACTTAGCGTGGTCGATCCTGTAGAAGATAAAGATACAGATATGGTTGCAGATCCGCTGAGAGATGCGCTATTGGATGTTGTCAGAGCAGGCGTACTTGACCCCGTCGCACTCAGAGAAGCAGTGTTAGTAGGAGTTAGACTAGCTGTTCCCGATCCAGCAATGCTTTGGGATATCGACCCCGATCCACTTGACGTCACTGCAGATGTGATTGTCGCGGACTTACTCGATGATGTAGATACACTGACAGACGACGAAGATGTTTTGTTGGTCGATGGAGATGGACTGGGCGAGACTATTGGTGATACAGAGGGAGTAACAGTAACGACTGTAGACGAACTGGGTGTTCCAGATGCCGGGATTGTCGCTACATCAAATCCAATGACTGGGGGAGGGACACATAGTGCGGGCAGGGCAGTCACATCTGCACACGGCAGAGCATACACTCCCACCTGAATTGATGATCCATCTGACGGTTGTGTCCCGGTAACTGAAAAGCCAACCGAGTATACCGTATTTGCCGTAGAGTTGAACGCCTGATAGATGCCGTCAAACGTTCCTACTGCTCCGTCATACCACTGACCCGTAGACCATGATCCAGCAGCCGGCGGAGGCTGACCTGCCTGGTACCATACCTGAAAATTCGTAGGCGCACTCACCGAATTTCCGTTCACTGTGACAGTTCCACCTGTTTCTAGATTAGCATTCTGGAGAATCTGGGTCGCAGAATACGGTATAGCCGATTTCAAGCTTGGGTTCGTAAACGTCCAGAAACCAGGATCCTGGCGGAAGACAAAGCCCACCAGCCATGAACCGGTTGAGGTCGAATTGAATGTGTACGTGTAGGGAACAACGACACCTGCAGACGGGTAATTAATTGAGGCTAGGTAACAGGGTGGAAGAACTCCCATAGCCGACTGAGGAGGGTTTGAATCGACGCACGAAGTGGATTGCGCAACAGCTAAAAAGCCCGCTAAAAGGAGTTTCCACAACATCTCTTATTCAAGGCGGAGATTAAACGCAGGCAGGCGGATTAATCAAGTTAATCAAATTAATCAAATTAACTGCCATAAACTAAAAGTCCTAGGGGGAATTAAAATGTTTTTTTCAATTAGAATTAGTTTTGTCATTTAATTTGATTAATTTGATTAATTTGATTAATTTGATTCTTTTTACCTTTAGACTTTCTCTGTAGGATAACTAATAGAATGCCTCGCCGCAAGTTTTCTGACCTAGCACACCTATCCCCTGAAGAGTATCGAAAGGAATCGATGAAACGCAGGGATGACCTGCGAAAGGAGTACCATCAATCAATGTACATAGACAAGGTTGCCGCAGATGTCCCTCTTGAAGAGCAGAAAAAGAAGCTTGAGCAGAAGCTTGCAATTATAAACGCAAAATTGGAGGCGCTTGCTGTGGAAAAAAAATAACATACAAGCATAACAATGGGAGAGGAATGGAAGGTATATCCAAAGGATATCCGACTTCTTATCTCAACACATGGCAGGATAAGGTCCGCCCTAACTGGCTATGATATTAAACCAAAACACTTTGGCAAATATTATAGGCTATCTTACGATGTATTGGATATCAATGTGCATCATATGGTTGCACAGACCTTTATTCCAAACCCCGGCTCAAAAATTTATGTGCGTCATAAAAATTTAGACTATCACGATAACTCTGTTGACAATCTAGAATGGACATCAAGGGGTACGGGGGGTAGAAAAAAGGGAGATGGATCGACAGAAAGCGCTTCAACTAGAACAGCAGGGTCCGATAGCTTTACAGTGGGTAATTACAGCATTGTCTATGTCCCAGTCCCTTCAAAATGGGCTGTATTCTTTGAAGATGAGCTTCTTGGATTATTTGAAACTCGCGACGAGGCAGTCGAACATTGTTAAAACAACTTTTTTCTCATATTTTCAACTCATGACCTATTTACGCCGTGATCCGCCATACTATACATAACCGCGTTAGAAATGTCTGCAAAGCCGTCTCACTCCAATGCAAACATGAGCTCCGAGACCGCCCCCAAGACCGTGAAGAAGGCCGCTGCTTCGAAGAAGGTCGCCGCCGCCCCCGAGGTGGTGGTGGCTGCCCCCTCGACGGAGGTGAAGGCGAAGGCCCCCCGCAAGACGGCCGCCAAGACGGAGGTTGTTGTCCCGACGGTCGCCGCCCCCACGCCCGCTCTCCCCCCGTCGCCGGTGGGTGAGACGGTTGCCGCCTCCTCCTCCTCCTCGATCTCGTCGGTCGTTGAGCGCCTCCGTGAGGTTCGCGCCCGCCTGTCGAACGAGCTGAAGGAGATCATCGCCGATACGCTGATCGCCGCGAAGGCGGCTGCCAAGCAGGTCAAGGAGGCCGGCAAGCGCAAGAAGGTCAAGAAGGATGTCGCCGACATGACGCCGGAGGAGAAGGCCGCCTGGGAGCTCCGCCGCTCCAAGAACGCCTTCCTCAAGCCCCGCGGTCTCTCCACGGAGCTGTGCGCGTTCATGAGCCTGCCGGCCGGTTCCCAGCGCTCGCAGACGGAGGTCACGAAGTTCGTGTCGAACTACGTGAAGACGAACTCGTGCTTCGACCCCTCCAACAAGCGCCGCATCATCCCCGATGGCGCCCTCTCCCGCCTGCTGAAGGTGACGGACAAGGACACGGTCACGTACCTGAACCTCCAGTCCTTCCTGAAGGCGCACTTCCTCAAGGCGTAAAACCCCTAAATCACCGCCGGTGAACTAAACATATAAACAAAAAATACAAAATTAGGTAGTCTTCCAGATGGAGGTCTACCTATTTTTTTGGATCAACTTCTTCATAAAACCAGATTAGAACTTTGGAAGGAAAGACAGACGAAATGTCTTCGTAGTCGACGGTAGAGGTGCTATAATTTTTATTGGGTCTGGGAACTCGATTCTTGCTGCATCATGATAGGCTATAAACTCATCTTTCTTTTCGTGGAAGTTTGTGTAGAGTTCCACGTTATGGATGGGGATTCCACATACCCCAGTATGACGTCCAACACACAGGTCTTCTTCATCGAGACCATCGATTGACATGTTTTTCATGCTTTCAAGTGCACTTTTTGAGAGATAATAGAGTGGACCACAACAGAACACTTGTCCCTTGCTATAGGAAACATTTCCCACATAATCGTACTTATTTGTGTTCACAAAATCGACAAGCTTTGGAACATTGACAATGACATCGTCGTCAACTTTGATCAAGTAGTCTGGATTGAATACTTGACATACAAAATTAAATCCCATCTTAATTTTCTGTGGGAGACCAAGGTACTGGTCAGAACATTTCAGAACACATTCGTGTGCCTCCTTATTGTATATATAGTCGCGATCTAGATCTAGACTTCCACGAATAAATACATAGGTCATATCGGGAGGGAGGTCTTTTACCCAGAGAAGTTTATCTGAACGAGAAGAGGCGTAACAACTTGTGATCATTACGACCCCTCTCATCTTATTATACTTGTTCAACAAAACACCCTGGGAAAAAATACCCACTGATGTTCATTGCCGGATCATTAAACCATTTGGATGGAAGACAAAGAGGACGATTCGGATTCAGGTAGGCTCCCCACCATGAAAATGTTGAGTTTGCAGTAATCCCAGCCTTGCACTGCGTCATGAGATACAGTGTATCCAGTTCGTTCTCGTCGATAATATCGTAATCAATATCCTTGAGATACTCCCTGCGACTGCAGTAATCCTTGTCATTTGTGAACACCGCGAACTTTGTGATACCATGCTTTTCTTTCATGAACTTGATAGAAGCCGGATAATACCGTTCAGACAGTCCTACATCGTGGAAAAAATGGTTGACATAGTCTCCCCCACGCACATGAAGAAAACATGTATCTTGTATAGATGGGTACTTTTCTAGAAGAGACGGATTCTTGTAATCAAGTAGGTCTCCAAACCCCTTCGGAATATAGTTCCAGTTCTGGAAATACCCGTATAGAAGAACATTGCATGATTCAACAAACTTAATTGTTTTTTTGATGTCTATTCCTTGAAACTTTTCAGGTTCATCAAATTTTTTCAACTCAATATTTACGTCTCCTTTACGAATATGTTTAAGAATCGTGGTAAAATAGTCGGTCCCTGCATGGGGAGATCTTGAACAGTGTTTATCAGACAGAACTACTGAATCCTTCCCTACAAGTAGAGATATTGCAATCTGAAAAAGCCAGTTTCCCAGCCCACCCATTAAGTAGGGGACAACAAGACCCATTTTATGTAGTCTTGATATATAGTAGTAAATGGCAAATCCATATGTCATAAACTTGGATAGTCGACCTGATCGATGGGAATGGTTGCAGGGGGCATGGAAGGGTGCCTTTCAGCTTACTCGTGTTCCAGCTATTCAAGAAACCCCTGGATGGGTAGGATGTGCTCTCTCGCACATTAAAGTCATTGAAGAGGCAAAAGCACGAGGTGATCCGTGTGTTCTTGTATGGGAAGATGATTGCAAGCCTAGGAATCGTCATCCCCTTGCCATACGGGAATTGTGGAATGAAGTGTCGTATAAACTGTCTCTACACCGCGATCAATGGGATGTTGTTCTAGGAGCGACCTCGAGAGCATTGAACGGTGCAACATTCAATCCTACGTTGTCAACTCGCAATGTCGATGTCTATGATCTACCACAGGGATTTACAACCCATTGGACCCTATACAACTCGTCAGCGTATGACCGAATGATTGAATGGAAACAGGCGCGCAGTCCACAAATTGATGTCTATTTGTTCGGTAAGTTCCGAGTCAAGACAGTTGTTCCCTTTCTTGCAGAACAAATACCGGGATACAGCGATATTGAAGTCACTCAAACAGATTATGGACACATGTTTGATCATACCGAGACTTTACTGACAAAAAGTAAACAACAGACTACACTCTCGTCTCTGATTAAGAATGCACCGGCTGTTCAGTCACCAAAGTTCATGACACGCTGAAGATTTACAGAAAGATCAACATAGTTTTTTGCGCGTTCATGATTTTCATTGATGACATTAATATGTGCTGCATAGTTTGGTAGACGACTGCACTTTACTCTAAACTCTTGGATTGTTGTGTTCTCTAGAATAATCCAACCGCGAGTATCAAACCAGGTAGAAATATTGAGACATCCGTAGTAGATAGGAATCGTCTTTGTAAGAAGACAATCAAGAAGCTTTTCAGTAAAGTAGTTATTTTCGCGACAGTTCTCAATAGCAACTGAATATTGGTAGTCAAGGAAAAGAGGATCCTTGCTATCTCCAATGACAGGATTATCTCCGATTTTTGGCAGAAGAACTCTATCTTTAGACGATCGAAACCATGTGATTGGAAGAAAGCTCAACGACTTCTGTGATTTGTACAGCATCTTACGAAATGTATGAGCAGGAGTACGCTCTTTCATTCCTGATAAACATGATATCTTTGGCTGCTTACGTGATAGGTTCATATTGTTGTAGGTTGATTGCTCAATCCATGTTCCACCCCACAAGTAAAGACGGGCATTTGAACATGCATTCAGAATATGTTGATCATATGTGAATATATAATCAAAATTACGGTGATTGTCGATCACGAGTTGACGATGATGAAAAATTGCATCGGGTTCGTAGAGTATAAGAATGAGGAGTCCATTAAAGTCCTCCTGTTTTCGAACGGTTGGATTATCAGCAACAATAAATACGTTCTTTGAGGTAGGGGGGAACATTTTTAGGTTCAAGTTTGTATTGGCGCTCGTATAAGGCATTTTAGTCTTTACTTACTAAATATAAGTAAATGGAGAAATACTGCCTAATGATCCTAAACTGTAAAAAATACGAGTATAAGCGAGAACTTCAGAGGAAATTATGGCTTCCATTTATCAAGATCCGCTGGTTTCATGTCATTGGCGATCCTTATATCTGGGACGAGTTCAAGTACGATAAGGATGAACATATTCTGTATGTACGCTGCCCCGATACATATGAATCCCTTCCTATGAAGACATATCTATCATTTGTTGCAGTTCAAAAACTGTTTCCGGAAGTTCAGTACCTTCTAAAGACCGATGATGATATGAAATGCAATCTAGATAAGTTCGAAGATGTTCTCAATGCAATTGAGGGATACGATTATGGTGGCGAGTTCATAAAGATCGAGGAAGATCACGAGAGTAAATACCATTATCCGAATGTTCCTCAACATAAGCGACATCCAGTTCAAATGTTGAAGACCGAGTACTGTCCAGGACGATTCTATTTCTTGAGCAAAAATGCCCGCAGAAATTTAATTGCGCAGAGAGACTTTTTCGAGAAACAGGTGTTTGAAGATTATGCAGTTGGATACGCATCTACGCGTATTCCAAACATGCGATTTTTAAATGTCGACGCCAAATCTATTTTTTATGACGATGTTACGTGAAGCTTATTGAAGTATGGGGCAGTATAATCGACATGTTTCCCTTCAATATTGCTAATCCCTGGTCGCTGAACAGCGAGAGTTGGATGAGCAAAAATCCAATTATCGGTTGAGTGCAGTCGCTTCCAATACTGGTCGACTGCAAACGTTTCGTGTCTATCCGTTTGTAGAAGTCCAGCTAGACCATCCCTGAAGTTCTGTAGGAGCTTGTCGTAGTAATGGTGTTCGCAAATATAGGCAAGAGCAGTCTGACACACATTCCCTGTGACAAAGCTGTCATTCACTCTACGAACATGAGATTCTCCGTGGAAAATAGGAGCCAAAACAACTGCATCGTGAGGTGGAAGAGTCTTAAGGATTTCATTAATAACTGAGGGTCTCTGAACCCACTCAAGGTCATCTTCAACAATCATCACACGAGGAAGATTACGCTGCTTTGCAAGTTCAAGGCATCGAAGATGGGATGCTGAACAACCTACATATCCGGGTGTATGTTTGATCGCGGGAACACGTTCAAACGTACAATCTATCATTTTTAGCTGTGTCTCTACAGCCTCACGACGATCTGGGCGCTCATCAAGGTTGATATAGAAGACGTGTATCATATTGTGTATCTGATTCTGTTTTATCTAAACCCATATGAAGACGAATTGCAGAAATATCATACTTAGTTGACTCAAGAATACCCTTTCCGGTAAAAATTCGTAGGTACATATCGTAGCGCTCAATCCCAAACCTTACATAAAACTCTGGGACATCAGGGCGCTTGTTCTCCTGTATCATTGTATAAAAATTCCGTCCACTTCCAACCCCGGCAAAGTGGATGATCTTATCACCGTAATCGAACTCCTCGTTAATAGGATAACCATTCTTACGATTTCCTTCCTGATCAACTCCACCGATAACCTCGACCGGCAGATACAGGATCTTTCCACCGTTTTCACGAACGTGTAGGGATACCGGATCAAAGTAATCAATTGTCGGGTGCTTCCAGCCCTGACCATAAATATAGCGACGCAGTATTTCTGGGTCCGTAACGGTGATTTTTGATGTATTTATGCCAAAACAGTATGTCTGCATCGCATCTGGATATGCCCGTACATCATCTCGCTTATTAGGGTTTAGCCGGTACGGACGGAAAGAACCGACTAGATCATGATCCTCGAGACCTTTGATAATATCGTTAATGATGTCTCCAGTAAAGTAGACATCAGCATCGAAGTGAATAAGTTTTTCTCCACGATGGGCTGAAAAGATCTTCTCCTGCAGCATGGATGTCCCCAGATGCCCTACATTGAATGCATCATAAATAGGAGTATCCTTTCGAATCACAAAAATCTTATTGTTCGGATGCTCTGGAATATACTGTACGTCTTCCGGACCTACATAAATATTTACGACAAGGTCGGGATGATGTTTATGGAAGGATTCGATCGCATGGGTTCCAATCTCTCCACACCGAATCATTTCGGTAAAGATGAAGGACATTTCCTTTTCATTCGTCTATGTCTCTAAATCGGAAACATTCGTTTGAACGCTGGGCCCAGTGATAACTCCCTCTCAATAAAGTCTCGAGGACTAAATGTTAGGTATTGGCTCATCATCTCATCAAATTTACCAGAAAGTTCTTCAGGATTGTAGAATTTAAGACCACATTCATCTGACCAATACGACGCAGTCGTTGCTTTCCAGGTCGGATTAGAATAGACTTGGTATCCCTGACTATTATGTTCATCGCACATTGTTCGCACATCCCAAACTAGAATAGGGACATTTTTTGCGAGCGTTTCTTGAAAGGCAAACCCCTGGGATTCATGGCACCCAACCCACAAGACAAATTTGGTGTTCTCAAGAGCCTGTTTGAATACATGGTCTTGATAGTGTCCATATTGGAATACAACCGGATGAATACCCTTTTCAACAACTGTTTGAATTGCGTGGTTGAAATCATTTAGTTTCCGATTCTTGCAGTAAATAACAATATCTGTGCGATTCGACCCTACTTTATTATTGGCGTCCATATCAATTCCGTACGGTAGACACACATGCTCCATTGTTGGACACTCTTGGTTAAATAGATCGCGAACCCAGGGAGATAGAGTATTTGATACAATTCGAGGATCGCGTCCAAATTTCCAAGCGGGATGATTGAGAGGAACTGGCGGAACACCCAGATGCTGTGGCCCGTAAATAATCTTACATGAAGGAGGAAACCAACTTGGCGGTACAAGATCACTATTACATACAACATAATCAAAACTCGCGTCAACATTAGCGGGATTATGCCCTTCAACTAGTGTTGCACGATTAAATGCTGCCATCTTTCGTATAGATTCATGATTTTTATGATGCATACCCGAATGAAACAGGTAGATCTTCATTGTATTGAATCAATTATTCCTTGTTAAATCTGTCTATGAACGAACATAGAGGGCATCTCCCCAGCCCTGGTGTACCATCGTCGTAAGAGTTCGCTGAAATCCTCGAGCGGCAAGGTGCTCATCCAACTCTGGAATCGTAGGGCAACCCTTGTACACTTCTTCCGAATTTACTTCGAGATACAGTGCTTTAACGTGCTTCAGAGACTCCTCACCTCCCATAATCGCCTTGAGTTCAGCTCCTTGAATATCAAAATTCCAAAAATCATAGTTTGACGGATCTAGATTCTTAGTCCTCATAAAGGTGTCGATCGTCGTCGTTGCATGATGAGTGACTCCTGTCACAACACACCACGGATAGTGCTTTGCGTGTGTACCGAATTCAAGGATACTTGAAGACTGATCATTGTTCGTGCGATGGAATGACACGATCTCTCCATCCTTATCGGAAATGACAGCTTGATATACATTTGGAATACCCCGCTGTACTGCCTGATCAACCTTATCTTGAAGCGCATCGATCCAGACAACTCGTTTATCGGCAATACCGAAAAAACGGTATACATCCTGCTCTTCACATTCATGAGCTCCAATATGAAGAGCCCCGTTCAACGTTATGCCCTTGTGCTGCAGGTATTCTAGAATTTTCTCTTTTGGGATAAGCATTTATATGTACCTTATGCGAAGATGTAAACCTATTGAATAGTTTAAAAAAGACCAAGATCTGTTAGATACTGTGCGAGATCTTCTTTAGAAATATGACTACTTGAACTATTGTAGTCAAACGATATAGATTTACCTACAATCTTGTATGAAATTGGAGATTTAATGACATAATATTTGCCCGTATCAATAGTACGCATAGATTGTGTTTCGTTGATTAGACTTTCATGTATCTTTTCTCCGGGACGTATATCTATCTTAACAATAGGCTTTCCATACTTTTCAGAAAAAATTTCAATAACATCTCGAATCTTCATAGACTTAAGTTTGGGTATAACAATATCTCCATTTTCACCATATAAAAGTGTATGATGAATTAAGTCTACACTTTGTTCCAGGGTCATAATGAACCGTGTCATGCGATCATCTGTAATAGTAAACGCATCTCGATCCTTTCCAATATCATGTAGAAGAGGAATAATACTACCGTTTGAATTCAATACGTTGCCATACCGCACACACACAAACTTAACCCTGCTATTGTAATGTGCTTTTTCGCATAAAAGTGTTTCTGACATAGCCTTGCACATACCATAATTATTGACTGGACTACATGCTTTATCTGAACTTACAAACAAGACCGTTTCAAGACTAGGAGACTCAACCGACAGTACATTCTGTGTGCCGAGTAGATTTGTACGAATACTTTCATATGTATTCGTTTCACACTGATCTATATGTTTCATGGCGGCCGCAATAATAATAATGTGTGGGTCTACACGCAAAATAATATTTGATACACTCACTGAATCGGCAACATTTCCAATGATAAATGCCTGATTTGGATGGTTTCCAAATGTAAGGCGCATTTTCCAGTGTTTAGATTCATCTCTTGACATATTGTAGACCTTGTTCTTGTCGATGTAACGTTTATTTAAGGTGTATCCGAGAGATCCCGTTCCTCCAACAATTAAAATACGTTTATTTTCTATTTCCATTGAAATATATAACTTGTATCGCTTAAGCACATTTAACTTGTTTTATAAAATGAAAATTTATGTATTCGGTTCAGCAGGGATGCTAGGTAGTTATGTTGTTCGAGAATTGAAAGAATTTAGTCCAGTATCTATAACACGCAGGGAGTTTGATGTTCTTAAAGACGATATTCGTGTGTTTCTCAATCATATTGAATCGGATGATATCGTTATAAACTGTATTGGAGCAATACCTCAAAAATCCCCTTCAATCAGGGACTATATTCAGACGAATACACTATTTCCTCTTCGTTTAGACGAATTATCAAACCATATTGGGTTTAAATTCATCCATATCACAACAGACTGTGTATTTGATGGGTCGAAGGGAGATTACACAGTGTACGATACGCACACTGCAGAACATATCTATGGTATCACAAAATCACTTGGAGAGCCAAATGGTGCTTGTGTAATACGGACGTCAATTATAGGTGAGGAACTACACGGGAAGAAAAATCTTCTTGAATGGGTACGTTCGAATCGGGGACAGAGGATAGATGGATATACAAACCATATCTGGAATGGAGTCACATGTTTAACCCTTGCAGGTGTAGTGAAACGTATCATTCAAGAAAATCTTTACTGGTCGGGTGTACGCCATATTGCATCGCCGGACAGGGTATCAAAATACGACCTATGTAGGATTATAAACCATTGCTATGAACTAGATATCCAAGTGAACCAAAAGGAGCATGCCACAACCATGAATATGACGCTTGTGGATAGCGGACTTTTTAAGATTGACACGATTGAGAATCAAATACACGCGCTATCTAAGTACACACTACTGGACACAACGTAAGATATACTCTCTAACAGCATTTTTACTAAAGTACTTTCGTATTAGAGTTTCCTGGCGGGAAAGAGAACTGTTGTAAAGCTGTTCATCCGAAAGAAGTCTATTCTTCTTAGATACAAATTCATCCCTCGAAGAAAAATAACACGCTTCGTGGAACGAATCTCCTTCTTCGAACCCCCAATTTAGATCATTGAAATTGTGCATGCGTAGTGAACCGGATATAAAGATTTCAATTGTTCGCTTATTTGGATTTCCGACTCCAAAAAGATCAACACATATTTTGAAGGATCTGAACGCCTGTATCATTGTGTCCAAATCAGAAAAGTGACGCGTTTGAACATAGGGCTGTATCTCGGAGTAGGCAGCTGCTCGATCACGGATAATTTTATAGGTATCATTTCTATGGGTATATATACTTCCACACCACAACGCATCGTTTATTCTTGGAGGGCTTAGATTTCTCGGAACGTCAGTGTAGTCTATGATAGACCAAAGAATACACTTACGCACAAACATAGACACGGGGAAGGGAACTACACGAGTATCATACTGCTTATGCGTAGAATAGTTCCGCTTAAAAAACGTGTCTATCCCATTTGGTATGAATAGTGTAGGGTCGTAATCGTAGTCATGTGTATCAAACATCACGATTTTTTTGAATGATTGGTTCTTTATAATCCTCTGTAAAATGTCTAGCATCCCTGCTGCAGCTTTATCAACTATTGTATCATATAGAACAAGCACGATTGCGAGAACATCATACGTGTTAGATGTAATTGACGACCAGTCAGTTTTATATTCGAATCCATAATACCGTTTAAAATCTACTGGTGACATGTGATTCGTCCAGTAATAGTTGTATATACCATCTGGTGGATAAGAATAGTATCCTGCCTCTGGGAATACCCTTTTAAGCGCAGGTATGTTGTGGAATGGATCGAGGATACACAGTTTCATTATACGTTTACATAACAAAAACCACATCAGTAGAACGCAGCCGTTTTAAGATGTATTGCCCCAATACTATATAAATGAAGTTCGATATTCCTACCGAGGTATATACGAAAATATTGCCATATCCGTATGTGTATCAGGATAATTTTCTAGAGGATGCAGAGGGCATTCAGCAGGAAATTCTTAGTATTCCAGATAGTGCATGGGATCGTTACGATAACCCATTTGAACAAAAGTATACGTTACGCGATAAATACTCATTCCCTCCATTACTGAACCGTCTTTTTCAACAGTTTGAGTCTAAAGAGTTTATAGATCATTTATCCCATGTGTGTGGATACGAACTTAGCCTAGACCCTACAAGAAATTTTTGGGGGGTTCACAAGTACACGTCTGGGGATAAACTAGATATCCATGTAGACGCGGGCCTGCATCCTAAAACTCTGCAAAAGAAGCAGGTTACACTTGGACTTTATCTGAGCTCGAACTGGAAAGAAGAGTATGGATGTCATCTTGAGATTTGGAGGGGGGATCGTGCGTCCGATGTTAGTCCGGTGTTACATGAAAAGGTAGATATGATTTCCCCAGTGTTTAATCGGGCAGTTTTGTTTACATGTAATGATTATTCGTGGCATGGAAATCCAGCCCCTGCGATGTGTCCTTCGGAGACCTATAGGATATTTGTAACAATTTCATACCTTAGTGAAAACTACACGGATACCAATAAAAAGGTAAAGGCTCTATTCATTGCACGGCCAGGTGATGCCCCTGACAGTGAAAAGGACAGACTGCGTCTTCTAAGGGCTGACCCAGAAAGGTATAAAGACGTATATCAGTGCACGCTACCACGTGTGTAAAGTTTTATCTGCATCTACTGAAACGTATCCGGATACTCCAAGTATATCTATAAATTTAACCAACTCTCGACATGATATAAACTCTGCAAAAAGTATTTCATATCCTTTACAGTTCTTCATATCTGACTCGTGATTCATTAAAAAATTATAAAACTCCGATACAGATTCCATATCCAGTTTAAAAAACAGTGTAGAAATATTGCCCCTGTTTCCATCAATTGGTTTTACAACAATAGGACTTTCATGGAGTATAAATGAGTCGGTCAATGAATATCTCCCGGAAATCTTGTAAAAACTGCTATATTTTATTCCCTGTTCACCTATATATTTTAGAGCTTCAATCGTCATAGTGCCTTCGCCCATTGATTTGGATGGACTATAGACCCTTGATCGAAGTTCAGCGTTATCAAAAATATTTAAAAAGTAATCCACGCGAGATGTTATCTCGAGTAAGTGATGTGTATCAAGATCGCTGCATTCGACCAAACATATAAGTACGCCGGGAATCTTATTCCGTACGCTTTCAATTGTGTTTATGGTTTGGTTATACCGTTCTTCGGGTGTAAACACACTTCGCGTATCGGTGTACGATAATGGAAGTGGTGGTGTCTTTATGACGGAGGTAATTAAACAGAGGGATTGATTTTTAATAGGTTTTTCATGCTGTTTTGGGTTAAAGATACATGGCCACATGATCTCAAGTGTCCATGGATCGATTTTATCTTCGTGGTCATCTCCGTAGACAGACGTTTTGGACATTTCGTACAGCGATGTCCAAAACGCGAGAGATTTCGATAATATTGCATCTTTTCGAACAATGTATTGTGATCCGAATGCAAACGGCGTATCTTCAACTATGGGGTTCATAAATATTTTCTTTGACCGAGCCCTTTCGTACCATGTTTTTAGATCTGCGGCAGTCCATCTAGGCATTTTCAATAATTGACAAAGTGGTTCAAATGGAGTATCGATAGTTACGATGTTATTTATATATTGAATAAGTCTGTCTTCTGAATTACCAACTAACTCACAGTGATCATACGCTCGTCCTTGTACAAAAATAGTAATATCCGATAATGTAGTGTAACGATTAACAATGTGGTGAAGGTACGAATGTGATTCGCGTCCAATATTCTCTAACCGTTGTGATCCGTTAACCGGATTATCGGATTTATCATAAATTGTTACCTTGTGACGAATGTGCCGTAACCAGGAGATATCTTCCATGTACTTTGCAACAACAACTTCTATCGAAGTATTCATTATTAGCTCGATATAACTTGTATATACCAATTATACCGAACCCCGTTACCGGGATCCTTACCTAAAGACTACCAATATACACAACCACACAGTACCACCACCGTGTAACTGTTTAGTTGGAGTAGGCAAGGCCGCCCATGCCCGACATGACGCGGAGCACGTTGTAGTTGACGGCGTAGATGCGGACCTTCGCCGTGCGCTGCGCCTGGACCGTGTTGACGGACAGCGTCAGGTTGAGCGTCGCCTTGTCGATGCGCGAGAAGTTGCACGTGCCGGACGGCTGGTGCTCCTCCGGCTTCAGGGCAAACGAGTACACGTTGATGCCCACCGACGGCGTGCGGGTGTGGTGCTGCCACGGCTGCACCTTGTCGAAGTAGCGTCCCTCACGCTCATCGAAGCGGTCCTGTCCGTTGAGCTGGACCTTGGCGACCTCCACGGGGTTCTTGCCCTCGCACTTGACGTTCGAGGCGAGGATGACCTTGGCGAGCAGGTAGTTGGTCGTGCCCTCGAAGAACGCACCGTCCTCGGCGTTGCCGAGCGTGTCGTAGATCGCCGAGCCCGTCGACAGACCCGCACCGCTGGCCAGACCCAGACCCGGGAGGTACTCCTGGGCGAAGGCACCGGCGGCGCCCGAGGGGGCACCAGCACCCTGGGAGATGGCACCGGAGTAGCCGACACCCGCGAGCTTGCCGGACACCGAGCCCGACGTGGCGAGCGCGCCGCGGCCCAGCACGGCCGTGACGATGCCCTCCGTCGACCAGTCATCCGTGTAGTTGAACGGCTGCTGGCCCAGGGCCTCCATGATCCACGGCGTGGGCGGGGCGTTGCAGTCAACGAACGAGTCGCGCTGGACGACCCAAATGAGCTCCTTCACGGGGTGGTTGAAGTTCATCTGGATCTTGTTCGAGGACGCCGTGACCGTCTCGTCGCCCGTGAACTGGAGCTGGTCAAT
>Ga0007807_1000021_pt1 | contig 51362 bp, 48 predicted proteins | sample CryBogCBE12Aug09_FD_71220 | JGI IMG/M metagenome (GOLD analysis project Ga0007807, IMG submission 71220) | Freshwater microbial communities from Crystal Bog, Wisconsin, USA - CBE12Aug09 | ecosystem: Environmental > Aquatic > Freshwater > Lake | place: Crystal Bog, Wisconsin, USA | collected...
TGCGTATTCCGCTCAAACTGGACACTCAGTCCACCGCAAACTGATCAGCGATCCCACGGCAAACTGGACAGCTATTCCGGCGCAATCTGATCACTTCGGAGCGAAGCGACGCGGGGTTAATAGTCTTTTACGCTGAAACCTCAGCGCTCGTCAATTTATTGCGCTTTTTGCGCTGTGATTCACCACTTAGTTTCAATATGTGTGCGCTGTGTACCAACCGATCAAGTATTGCGTCAGCGAGTGTTGCATCACCAATTGCCTCATGCCAGTGATCGGTGGGGAGCTGACTGGTGACGATGGTTGATTTGCGACCATGTCTGTCATCAATAATCTCAAGTAAATCATGTCTGGCCTCGGGCGTCATCGGTGCCAGACCCCAATCATCGAGCAGTAATACGTCTACTTTTGCAAACTGTGCCAACATCTTCGGATAGCGTCCATCGACTTTGGCTAGCGCTAACACCGGGAACAGGCGTGTCATGCGAACATAGAGTGCCGTATGACCGCGCCGACAAGTTTGATTTGCAATCGCACAGGCCAGATATGTTTTACCGACACCGGTTGGCCCAGTAATTAATACGTTACGGTGTGCGTTCACCCAGCTCGTTTCCATTAAAGCCATGAATACGTTTTTATCTAATCCTCGTGCGGCCTTGAAGTCAACGTCTTCGGGCGTTGCAGCGAGTTTAAGTTTGGCTCGGCTTAGACGGGCGGCCAGCACCTTACTATCGCGCAATGTCGATTCGTGATCTAACAGTAATCCCAGACGCTCCTCAAACGTGAAGGATCCAATGTCACGTTGTGACTGTTGCTCTTCAAGCGCCTTTGCCATACCCGGCAGTTTGAGTGCTCTGAGTTTCTCGATTGTTGGATGTAAAAGCATAAGTGCACTCCTTTAGTGGAAGTAGGTCGGGCCGCGCACGTTCTCGTGCAACGGCAAGGTGGTTTGAGCTGACTCGAGAATCAAGGGCTTTTTATCCATTCCGGTCTTGAGCATGGACTCGACCGAGCGATAGGCCACGGCGTTGACATGCAATGCGCGATGACAGGCAGCTTCAAGTCGATCGTCACCGTAAGTCTTACCTAAGCGGATCACACCCAGACAAGTTCGGTAAGCTTGTTGCGAATGTTCGCGACCGGCGAGCAGGCGCTCCACGACAAGTTTGACGCTGGGCCCGATACGTTCTGCCCAACTTGCGAGACGCTCTGGAGACCAACCCAGGTATTGCTGGTGTTTGGGGGGTAAGTGTTCGACAACGGTAGTGTGGCGCCCGCGATTATATGAACGTACATGACTAGCGATACGCTTACCTTTAGCAAACACTTCGAGTACGGTGTCGGTCAGTCTGGTATCGACTTGCTCACGTAACCATCGGTATGGCACCGAGTAATAGTGCGCATCGACTTCGATATGACAATCGATGTGAACACGGGCGAGTCCCCACTGCGCGTACTCGTAGGCTTGCTCGGGTAACGCTTTAAGAGCTGGGCGATCAATACTGTCAAACGCGCTTTGGCGGGTACCTGGCAGCTTTTTAAACTGACGCGTGTTCATATCCCTGACCAACTCGGCGATGGCGACATTCAGTTCGGTCAAACTAAAGAAGCGTCGATTGCGCAGCCTTGCCAGAATCCAGCGCTGCACAATCAGCACGCCATTCTCAACCTTGGCTTTGTCGCGAGGCTTGCGTGGGCGTGTGGGTAAAACCGTAAATTGATAGTAGGCAGCAAACTCTCTGAAGGTGGGATTAATCTGGGGATCATAAAATGAGGCCTGCTTGACCCCGCTCTTAAGATTGTCTGGAATCAACAGTTCGGGTACACCACCCAGAAACTCAAGCAGCCTTACATGAGAACGAATCCAGTCGGGGAGCTTCTGGCTCCAAGTCGCTTCGACATAGGTGTAATTAGAGGCACCCATCGTAGCTACAAAGATTTGAGCCTCTCGCACTTCACCCGTCGCTTCATCGATCACCGAAGCGGTGGTCCCTGAGTAATCAACGAAGCATCGGCCCGCTGGGTGGAACTGCCGCAATGTAAAGCCGAGCTTACCGACATACTCGCGATAGGCCTGAAAAAACCAGCTTAATTGGTAACCATCTGGATGCACACTTTTATATTCCTGCCACGCAAGCGTAAGCGTCATGCCTTTGGTGCGCAGTGAGGCATAAACAGCTGGCCAGTCGGGCTCGGCACGTTGAGCGGTGACCGGTGGTGGTAGTGGGAAGAGCAAACGGTCTAGCTCATCATCATCCAGATTCTCGGGAAGTGGATAAGTTAGGCCTGCTGCCTGCGCTCGGGCAATGTAATCGCCAACAGTGGTGGGTGAGGCACCAACAGTCTGTGCAATGAGTCTTCGAGATCGGTTCTGCTCAAAGTGCAGGCGTAAAACTTCCTTAATGCGTCGCATAGATAACCTTGTGTTGGCCATGACTTTCTCCGGAAAAACCGAAGGATGACATGGCGGTTATCCCGCTCGACTCGCTTGCTCAGGGGTGATCAGTTTGGTCTGGACTGGCTGTCCAGTTTGCCGTGGACTAGCCGATCAGTTTGGCGTGGACCAAGTGATCAGTTTGCCGTGGACTGAGTGTCCAGTTTGGTCTGGGAAACGCAGATGGAAATGGGTACTGGGTATTTTGAGTATTTCAATGAAACTAAAAGCGTCTACGATCAGAAGTGAGCTGAATAAAAACATTCAGGAAAATGAGCGTTTGCGGTTAGCTAATAAGGAAATAAAGGCACTGCAACGGAAGATTAATTCAAAAAGGGCTAGAGATAGAAAATCGCTAGAAATCGAAGTCCTCAAACTGGCGCTGGAAGGCGAGTTTCAAATGGTTGCACAGTTCGGTGAAATGAATTGGCGCGATGAAGATGAAGACGCAACCCAAAGCGATGACCAAGCGGAGGAACTCATCCATCACTACGGTATTGGTGTTTTTTCTGAGCTCAGCGAATACGGGTTTGAAACTGTTCCAATGACACCGGAACCATTGCCGAGAATTCAATATTTTATTCAATCTGCTGACAAAACTACTTTATTAGAGACCGAAAAAAAGCTGATATATTTTTGGGATGAATTTGTCGAAATTTGTGAAAGAGACAAAATTGCTCGTCTTCTAACCTTATTAACAAACCATAAAACGTCCCCTGAAACGTCGGTTAATGTTAAATCGCTGGTGCTACTTCTAGACACTGTCTCCTCGCTCATTGATAGATATTATGATACTGAGCCAGATTCTGACGTACTGTGTTTGCTTGATGATTTTGAGGAATGCCTCACCCAGCTTGACATTGATGATCCGACATCACACGCAGATTATGACCAGTATCTACTGTCGTGGAAGAAAACGTGGAAATCAGAGATTGAAAATGACGAGCTTTTGAATGGCAGGTACTGTAACTGGATTGCGAATAAAGATGGGCAACGCTTTTTTAACCTGACTGAGTGGGCAATAGCCGAATGTGTCAAAGATCTGTCTTCACAACTCACGCTTGGATTGACGGTTGAAAAGTCAAAAACGACAGTTGCCCTGGTTACGCCGGACATAGCTGAGAATTACGATGGAAACCTTACCCCACCACAAAACGGCATTCTCTGCCCAGCCTCACCACTATCCCCCCAACACTTGGTACGAATTTTCAAGCATTTGGGATTCAAGGTTAATTTGGCTAATACGGGCGGGGATAACACCGAGTCTTACTCGCTTGTACTTCAGTGGTAAGTTTTCAACATCAGGAAAAGCGACTTCACTCAAGATCTTTTATTACATCTCAAGCACTTTCTCCGGGTTATGTGTGCATCTGAAATTTTCAACGTAGATGAAAAGGTTTAGCCATAATTGCAGCTTCAATGAAGAGTCGCTTTCGACATACGTGATCAAAGGTCAGTAACTAGGGGATTTACCCAGCGCAATCCTGTCAAGCTAGTTGCAATTCGACAGTTAAATACCAAACCATCATGCGATAAGTTTTGGTTAGTGTCAAATTTAGTGACTTAAAAGCAGGAAAGATCAGTTCAACATATATTAAGAATATTCGCCATAAAATCGCCAAAATCTGGTGAAATCGCTTGGAAACCCTTGTGAATTATGATTCTCTATTTTTCTGACGAGTGCCAACTTCGTGACTTGAGTGCCATATTCGCTGATTTTCGACACTGCCGATGTCGAGTTTCATAAAGTCATGAACTCAGTATTCTAATAATTCAACGACTTACAGAAATCCGTTAACGGAGTTCTGAATTTTATGATCGTTGAGTTGTGAACTTTCAGGTCAAAATTTCACTAAGTCGTGAATTCCTCCGCTCAGATATTTTTTAGATATCAAAGATAGAAGTTTACGAACATCATTCACCATTAGTTGTCGAGAGGGGAATGTCAGGCCTAGTCTGCAAAACTCTCGACTTAAGTTGTCACCGAAAAATTTCCACACAATTAGCTCAAAAAAACCATCCCATTGTTATGTCTCTCGAAGGGTCGCTCAACGCACCTCATGCAAATCAATCGCAACAAATTTGCAAAGCACTTCGAGTTCCTGACGGAGTCCTCTATAAACGTTGGCACTGTGCCTAGAGAATCTTGACTGAGACGTCAATCGAGAATGTCAGGCGACAGACTTTAAACAGGCTTGAGGATATGTATTCATGGCTCTGGTAAATAAATGCGCCCTCAGATAAGATCCGTATGCTCTTGCTGACGACTGTCGAGAACAGTCCAGACACTTGGCAATATTGGATCAGCCTGTCAACGCGACCGGCGCTTACGTCGTTGATAACGAGTTTGCCTTAATCGATATTCCGGGCGAGAGCTCGGGGAACCGATGGTTCAAAACTCGATTATCTCACTCGAATTATCCAGCAGTCAGCTCTTCTTATGAACTGCTGAGCAATCACTGCAGCTTCGTCCCGAATGGTTGCAACGGCATGCCGAGAACTAGGAGGAACAAACTGTATTTCTAAGCTCGTTTACCGTAGTTAACGACGCCCTGCGAAGTTGATAAAACTCTTTTATCGCCTTAATTAATTGTGAACTAATTGCAATTACTTTTGCTGAAGGTGTAGTAACGCTGGTTCTGTCCACAGGAAGTTAATCCTCTTTCGTTCGGCGACACGCCACGAAAAACCTGCTTCAAATCATAAAGCACACTGGATTTATCTGCAAAATAACCATGGCCGATTAAGTGATCCTCCCACCCACTCAGGAGCCAGTGGGAAGGGGCGTCGGATGTGTCAACGGTATCAAATGGTTTGATAACAACAGTAGGAATGGCATAACCAACACGCGGCGCATCATGCAATGCTTTAGACATTTCGACAGCCCAGTCTTTCTTGGATGTATAAATCGTGGTGCGCTTTGCAATTTTTGAGTAGACCTCACTCAAATTTGTAAACACCTCGTTATCGACGTCTGGTGCCGCTAAAACAATCTGATCGATCTTCCCCTGTATTTTTCCACCAGCTTTCCAGTATGCACGATCTAAACCTCGCAGCACTCCTCTATTCCCCATTGAATGAGCTATGACATGAAGCGAAAAATTTTCGTCATGTGCCTTTTGAATCATCTGTATTAGAAAATCCCCGATCGCATTTTCGGATGCTTCAATATTTGCCTCATCCGCAGGGTACCCAGCTGGAATAGCCGCAATATCGTGAACAAGGTTGAGGGTGAGTCTTTCACGATCACTGGTCGGCCAGCTGTACACAACCGTAGTTGGCATTGCTAAATCATGCCCTAATTGCGCGCCCCGGATAATTGCATCCTGAAAAGACACATTAAAGCCATGAATAAATACAAGAACAGAATGATCGGTAGCTGCCGTTCGATTTTTATTGACGTCAATCCAAAAATCGGCAAACTTTGCAAATCCTTTGAAATTGGCAGGATCAATTTTTACTCCGTTAGTTTCACCAGAAGTGTGAGTTGCCGGAACATTTACCCAACATTGCCCGTACACAGTGGCTTCTCCTCGCACATCTTTTCCGTGACCCTGCTTGAAGTCACTTGTGCAGCTTGGAATCTTTGTTGGATCATTTTTTTTCAACCCATAAGCGCGGTTGGTAGCGTACCAAATTGGATATCTATCAACGGTATTAAATTCTGGAACTGAGGTAAATGTACCAAGAGCCATTGGTGCGGGCTGCGCCATTGCTATTTGATCTTTTATCGGTCCACTGGTGAGAACTGGCGCTGACTCTTCTCTGTTGGAAACGGTTGTGCAGCCAGTAACGACCAGGCAAATCAACGCAGAGAAAAGGAGGCTATCTGACAAAGATTTTTTTGTTGTCATCGCATCACGCTCAAGTCACAGATTGCACTAACCCATTGAAACCAAAATATTCAGAGGTCGCTTTGCTTGTATGTTCTAACCATTTAGACCACGTGTAGCGATGTTCAATTAAATTCCAGCCAGAGCGCGCAGTTTTTTCATCATAGCTACGTTCGCTGCCTTTTGCATTTTTTGCGATTGCACAGCTACTTTTGGAATCAAATGAATCAGATCACCTTTATTTTGGACGATAAAATTTAGGGTGTCACCTTTGGTTCTTGCCGCACAGAATATTAGATCGCATCTCCATTTACGGAACTGTCTGAAGCTCGCGGATATTCTCTCCGGTCTATCACCATAGCCCTCGATCCCGACGGTGAACTTTCCCACATTTGAAAGCACAACACAAGAATTTCTTCCTGCTGGGCCGTGAATCCACGTTGGAATCGCGTTTGGGTAACCCATGATAAGGGCATCCAGTAAAAGCCTCAAAGTTTCGGTTTTACCCACATTAGATTTACCGCGCAACGTAAATATTTGAGTCATTGTGATTCCAATTTGGCCTGAGGTTTGCTGAGTGATTTCGCGCCTGAGGCTCGTAAACAAAAAATGTATTTCGTTTTTATTGCATTTAAAATGAAATGTATATCCCCTATTCGAGTGGTATATCCCTAGTGCTGTGATCAAGTTTTTACACGTCAAGCAAGAGATTGGGATCCTTGGTATTGTCTAAATGGAGGCGCGGTCGACAACTCGTCAAATACGATTTCCCATTTAGGGAGAGAAAATTGCGGCCAATGTAGCTTAGGTACTTTCTCTGTGAAGCACCTGAGCAAAAAAAATTTCGGTTCAACTCTAGAACTAACTGTCGGAGCCGATTGAATACTGCCTTCAACGGCTTGTTCACGGTTTTTTGAACGACCTCGAATATAGGTTTAAGAGTGGTTGAAATAAAGCAAAAGGCGAGCGAGAGCAAGGGATAAGAAGGATATCAACAATAAAGGGTGACAATGAAGCTAATCAAAGCGCGCGTTCAGAATTATCGATCCATCGAAGACAGTGGGGAATTCGACATTGGAGATATGACCTGCCTTGTCGGTAAGAACGAGGCTGGGAAAACCGCATTGCTCAACGCTTTGCGTGGGGTTAATCCGTCACTCAATCAGCAGTCGTTCAAATATGACGAAACCACCGACTATCCCCGCCGATTCGCAGCGAAGTTTTCCGAGCGGCACCCTGACGGAAAGGCAGAGGTCGTCAGAACTTGGTGGAGACTCGAAGAAAGTGACAAGAAAGATATTGAAGACCGATTTGGTCTAGGCGTGCTTAACAGTGACGTTTTTCAGGCGCATTTGGGCTTTCACTACCAGGGCGATAACCCCGTGTGGGACATTAGCATTAATGACGAAAAGTGTCTGGAATACCTAGTCGCAAAGCACGAGTTGAACGATGAGGATAAGAGTGTCTTAAAAGAATCCGTTGATGGGCCGAGCGCCGATGCAGCATTGGCTGCGCTTGCGACTCGGACGCCAAGGCAGGAGGCTTTGTGGCAAGATATACGATCTTGCCGTGAGTCCAAATTCAGTCTTGAAGTACTTCATCTTCTTAGCGCAAAAATACCTCAATTCTTTTACACATCCCACTTTGAAAGAATGTCGGGGGAGGTATCAATTGAGCAGCTGCAGAGGGACAGGGCCTCGAATTCGGTTTCCGTTGGTGACCGGATTTTCCTCGACTTTATCGCCTATTCAGGCACAACTCTGGAAGAACTGACTGGTGCCGACAAACGAGAAGCATTGAAGGCACGGTGCGAGGCATCTAGTAATGACATCACTGATGAGATATTCAATTTCTGGAGCCAGAACAATGCTCTTGAAGTTGTGATCGACTTTGCTTCAGGTCAGCCGGCTGACAAGCCGCCGTTTAACAGTGGCACGGTCGCTCAGATTCGCATTCGAAACACAAACCACAAAGCCAGCTTACCGCTCTCCGAACGCAGCGCAGGATTTGTCTGGTTCTTCTCTTTTCTTGCCCAGTTCAAGCAGCTCAAAAAAAGCAGTGGCAATGCAATCATCCTATTGGATGAGCCAGGCTTGACTCTGCATGGTCGCGCACAGGGTGACTTGCTGCGCTACATTAACGAGCGGTTGCTGCCTGAACACCAAGTCATCTTCACAACGCACTCTCCATTTATGGTTCCCATGGACCGTCTCGCTGACGTGCGCATTGTTGAAGATGTGATTGATCACAGTGAAGGCAAACCAGCAGTCAAAGGAACGAAGGTCAATGGCGACGTAATGGAGGTCAACGAGGACACATTGTTCCCACTCCAAGCGGCTCTTGGCTATGAGATCACCCAATCGCTCTTTATTGGAGCGAACACATTGCTGGTAGAAGGCCCCTCGGACATCATCTATCTGCAAGTCGCTTCGCAAGCATTGAAAAAGCGCGGGAAGGAAGGTTTAAGTGACAAGTGGACGATGTGTCCTGTCGGAGGTATCGACAAGATCGCACCGTTTGTGCGACTCTTTGGTGGCAACAAGATCAATGTTGCAGTGCTGTCTGATATTGCAAAGGGCGAGTTGGGAAAGGTCGACAAACTGCGCAGGTCAGACATTATGAAGGCGGGACAGTTTTTCACGGTCGCCGATTTTCTGTCTCAGTCAGAGGCAGACGTAGAGGACCTGTTTGCGCCGGAGTTATTTGTGGACATACTCAATGGGGCCTATGCGCCGCCGAGCACCCACCAAGTAACAGTTGAAAGCTTGACGAATGCCGATGTCAACACCCCACGGTTGGTCAAGAAGGCGGAGGCCCTCTTCAGGCTCATGCCAGCCGAAGTGAACGAATTTGATCACTTCGGTCCAGCAAGATGGATACTCGAAAACCCAGATGTTCTTGACCAAGAAACACCGTCCGTTCTGGAGACGATTTGCCGGTTTGAGCATCTTGTGCAGGCGTATAACAAGCTGTTGGTTTAATCAGACTGGACAGGGTTCAAATTGACAGTACTACAAAATATTAGAGCAATTGACTTTATCCTTCTCGACGACATATTCGAGATGAAAGGCGGATACGTCTTGGATTTTTCAGATCGAACATTTAGGCAGTTTTTTGTACAAGAGCTCAACTGCGACATTGACGACCCGACGTATGCGGAAAACGGAGGATCCAAGGGCAAGAGGCTGCGTTGTTTTCTCCAAAAAGCTGACGCTCCGACCGCGATTCGAACGCTTAAGGCCCTATGGGAATATCGTGAAGCCAGGAGAGCTTCAAATCAAAACGTTGAGGCGGTGGAGAACGCGTATGATCGACTGCTGTCTTTGATCAACCGCCTAGAGAGAAAAACGGTGGCTGCATCGCCCACAGGAATAGCTCCCGAATCTGCGCTTGATCGTCCGCGGCTTGTCGCCTTGCACAACGAATTGGTTGCTCTAACCCAACTCCAGCCGCAAGCGCGCGGCTATGCCTTCGAAGCATTGCTAAGTAATCTATTCAATGCGTATGGCCTGGAGGCCCGTGATCCATTCCGCTTAAAAGGCGAACAGATCGATGGGAGCTTTGTGCTTCAAGGCGAAACTTATCTGGTTGAGGCCAAGTGGCAGAAATCTCCGACGGGAGTCGCGGACTTGCATACTTTTCAAGGAAAGCTCGAGCAGAAAGCGGCGTGGACGCGAGGCTTGTTTGTGAGCAATAGCGGGTTCACCGATGACGGTCTTGCTGCATTTGGCCGAGGCAAACGCGTGATCTGTATGGATGGTCTTGACCTTTCCGATACACTGAGTCTCGAACTTCCGCTCAACCATGTTCTCGAGAGAAAAGTGCGAAGGGCTGCCGAGACAGGATTACCTTTCGCGCGGGTGCGCGATCTTTTTCCGAGTTGAAGGTTGCACGAATTGGACATCACTCAAATTTCATTTTCACATTTCGAATTCGCCAAGGTTCAACAACTTCCGTTAGCGTTTGTCTCAATGGAGTCAAGCGATTAGTTTGTTGATAGCAAGTTTATCGGCAATCCCTACCAACGATCCCTCACCTTCATAAGGCAGCATTTCGGTTGTACTCAGGCACAAGCCTAAAGACTACTGTCGGCCCTCATTGGTAGCGGATTTTTAGATGATGATCGCCTCGCGCCACTACCACTGTCCGACGGGATAGCGTTGACGAATAAGAAGAACCTCTCGCGACTCCCTAAAGTCAAAGTCGAGCAGCGCCATTCGGCTAGTTTTATTAGCCAAGACCGTCATAGCCTCCACGGAGCAACGAAAAACTGCCGTCTACTTGATAGGAGTCCACACTCCAAGTCTCGAGATCAAGCCGGCGAAAATGAACTCGACTACCAGATCCTTTGAGCAAAATAACCCTCAAGCCTACACCTCTTAGAAACGCCTCACGAATTCTTTTATCAAAGGCATCAGCGCTATACGCTCGATTTCTTGAACTGACACGAGCCTGATTCGACAATGAGAAGTCCCTGTACTTGTCCCACAATTCCTTACCTTCTGATCTGGCATTTCCAGAAAAGACAACTCGCTCATTTTCGATTACAAGATTTTTGTGCCAAAAACAAACGACAATTGGCTCCCCGTAGCCTCCAAATGACCAATCCGTACAGAACAGTCGGTTAGCCTTCGGATTCAACGTCTTTTCTCCCTTCATGTCCCAAAACCAAGCTGAAGTATCCAATCCTGCTTCACTGACTAAATCCATTGATGCCACACGCTTTGTAGGCGTTAATTGTTCAAGTAATGTCATTTCAATCTCCTCTCGATTAATTCATTGTCCGATTTGTTTGATAAATGTTTGTTGTCTGCATCTTGCACACATAACGAAATTACCTGTTAGTTCACAAAGGCGTATCAGATCAATGAGACTGCGTGCCGATGTAGTGCCAACCTGTTGCAATTTTTTTTCAACTGACCTTCTTGCGTTCATTTCCGAATCGTCTTCGCTTATCGCCTCCTTAGTAATTCGTTGTTATCAAGAAAAAAACCATGATGTGGCAGATTTCCGTATTTTGCGAAATTTCGTAAACCTCGTATTGAATGCCGAATGTCTACCGCATTCTCGTAGACGTAATATCCGTGGAACAGTGAAGATAAGACAGCTCGGCCACGAGCCATCATCTCGAGCTCGCCGTCACTTATCGCGCCGCTCTTCAAAATACCTTTGACTTTCATCCAATGTGACGAAATCTTTTTTTCACAACTCACACATTGGTCTAACGAGACAACGTGCTTGTTCTTGTTAAGCGAGATCAGGCTTTGGGGCATGTCTACCGGCAGCCCACAATGCGTGCAGCGATCTTCCATCATGCAATCGTGCAAGGGGCAGTACCGCCATGCCTTAAAACGCCAGTGCACGGGGTAACTTTTGCAGCGCTGCTCTTGTAAACACACCGGGCAATACCTGTAGCGCGAGAGCTTGCCCGCGCCCAACAGAAAGATTTCACCTGTCGGATCAATGGATTTCAACGCGTGAAACATGTGCTGCATAAAGGAGAAGGTACTAGGCTTGAATCCACACGCAATGGCAATGGTTTGTATGCGTGGCTCAGTTAAAAGCAAATCTTTATCGCCAGGCGTATCGAGACCAAAGAAAGTTAACAAAGTCTTGTAATCCGTCCCTTGTGATAGTGCAGCTCTTGTTAGCCAGGAGGTAAAGCTTTCAAAGAGCTCAACGGAGGGGACATTTATGAGTTTTTCCATGTCTGTTAGTAATCTATTTTTTTAAAAGAACGAAAACTATGTCGACGTCGTTCTATTATCAGAACAATTCCAGTTGGCTCAAATGCTCGAAGCGTCCACCAACTCGTCCCACAATTGGCAGTTCGCACATTTCGTTCAAAAGATATGCAGCGAGACGCTGATCGGCAGCCGAATCATTTTTTATGAGCATTCGCATGAGGATTGCTTCAGAAAATGGCACTACGTCCTCAGGTAAGCGGCTCCAATTTGAATGATTCAACTGCTCAATACGAATGAGCGCTCGATTAACGATTTCAAACCACTGCCTAGTGCTCTTGTTACTGAGGAGTCGTTTGCCTGATCTCGATGCTCGCTCGCAGATGCCGATTGAGGTGATAAGGCTGCACCAGCCGTCCATACTGATGACACGGGATTGGTCAAAGTTATTAATCAAATAACCCTGGGGTTTCTTGTGTCTCAATCTGTCGGTCAACTCGACTTGAAAATGATGCAATGCCGGCGTCACATGTAAGTCACGGTTACCCGACTTAAGCACGTGCCCACAGTGCCCAACCTCCAAAGCGGGTCTATTCCAACGAATTTCTGCGCCGCAATCGGTACATCGATCAATTAGTGGGCAATTATGTTCAACGCAAATGGTCGATAACGCAATATCCCATATGTCCCGTACGTACCCACTACGATTGACGCACAGTGGGCAAAGCTGGGGACTTGATCGCAAGTGATAGGGCGGGCTGTACCACCTGTGGCCATAACATGTCCGTATTTTTGAAGATGGCTTTGGTGGCAGTGTTGAACGCAACCAATCTAGCGGAGTTTGAGATAATTGACTAAGCTTGCCAGCATCGACCTGAGTTATGAAAACGGAATCGCTTAACCCGATGATCCGACGAAGTGAGTGGAGATTCGCACCGTTATCAACTGACACCCTAAGGCAAAATCCAAGTCCTGACTCATCATGAAAGGGGGTGCGTCTGATCGGCAGTTCGGCGTCAATCGAATACATTGGTCTTCTCACTGGCAGCACCATTTATTTCGTTGAATGCCTGCACAAGTATTTGAGGATCGAGCTCCGCTTTTTCCTGAGCTACCGCAATTAGCACAGCTTCCGTTAGCAGGCGCTTTAATTGCCTGAGATTCCCAGAGCTCGCCAAATGAAGCCTCTTTGCAACGACGGGATCCTCTATGGCCGTTAAATCGAAGCGGGATGACTGCTTGACATAACTCTTTAACAGTCCAAGCCAAAACTGGTCGGGTTTAAAATTATCCAGACGGATTCGAACGGTTATTCGTGATGAAAGAGATGGATCGACTCGGTCAAATACTGAGCCCCCGTGATGGGTTGATAGCACAAGTGCGATCCGACATTCGTCAACGATCTCTCGCAACAAATCGGTGACTTCACTCTCGCCTCGGGAAGGTTCCCGGTTTGAAAGCTTTTCGATCAAGCCAGTTGCTTCGTCGATAAACAACAAGCGTGTCCCTTTCTGACGAATCAGGTCTATGAGCACTCCGCGGCGTGCGTACAGTTGGGTCTCGCCACCAGATGAAAATGGGTACCTGTACGCCCAGAGGAGCGACTTTATTAAATAGCCCGGTGTGGGACGACTAGTGCTTCTGATTCCTAACGCGCCCAAGCCAGGAGAAAATAAATTTGAACTAGGTAGCGCGTCGCGAAAATATCGAAATACAGATGTTTTCCCCACACCTGTGGGACCCTCGATCACCATACCTTGTGGCATTTCGAACTCCCCCGCGATTTGAAACAATCGATCAAAGGCTTTCAATGCACTTGTAAAACCTGGGTGACTGACGTAGATTCTGTCGACGTCCGCTGCAACCTTCAGGGCTTCAGGTGAATACACGGCGATTCGCCGCGCGTTGATTTCGATGTCTTCTGGATCTAACTGCTCGAGGCTAGGTGAGAATTTTTCTTTCATCTATGTTCGTCTCGCCATTGCAAATGTTTCAAATTCTGGAACTTCGCTGTCGACAATAATTGTGTCATTGGGAACTATGATTGATCGCTCCGTATGTTGGATTTGATCAACAGAAGATTTTTCGGTTGGAGGACTGACCCGGCTTGATGTGTAATCCGCAAATCGAGCGGCCTTCAGGGCATCAGCACGTTTGTATCCTCGACTACAGTTTTGCCAGTGATCGTCTAGGTTCTCTCGGGCCGTCATATACGCGTTTAGGCTATTACCCTTAGCATTTGCACGAATTAACCTGTGCTGGTTTAGCGATAGTCCCTCGGCATACTCTTCCCATCGACAAAATGCCTCGATCCAGTTACCTTTTTGCGGATCCTGAACATAGATCTTTGACATATCATCTGGGTCCCACTTCACTAGGACCTTGTTTCGCGAGCCATTCCTGTTAGCGATTTCTTTGAAACCATAACTTCCGTATGGCAATCCCAGTAGTTCGATCCCACCGTGATTCATCACTAACGTTTTCGACATGCCGGTCGCAAATGTAAGCTGATCGAGGTTTCCGGGATAGACAGCTGGCGGACACCTCTCGAGGCCTTCAGAGAAAAGCTCATACGGCGTTGCAGCTTTCCGTCGATTTTGCTGATGTGGAAAGACCTCAACAAAGTAATGCAACAAGCCTTTGACAAGATCAGAGAATAAAATAGTGGCGGTTCGGTAAGGGTCCACACGCAAACCATTAGCAACGGATTTCCGAACTCGTCCCGCGTTGAGTGTTAGTTCATTTAGGTTCCCAAAACTCCTCTCCACGTGCGGCTTTAAAAAAGGAGTCTGAACTTTGCAGTACATTAAATCGACGCCTAGGGCTTTCGCCATTTGATTGAATGCAAAGCTGTGAAACTCCAACCCGTTATCCAATACCCATTCGTCGCCCATGCCGTGAGATAGCCACGGTGTCTTTATCCCATGTTCCTCTAATAATCCTTGCTTTGGGCGAAGTGCGTTTCGAACTAAACCGCAGACGCTGCTTACACCTGCTCCATAAAAGCCCAGATAGAGTCCAAGAGGGTAGACAGAATAAGAATCAACCATCAGCGATAAAGTTGGCCGGCCCATTGGCAATCTCAGCCGGTCGCAAACGGCAACCCAATTTAGTGAAGTGTGATCAATTTCGACCCGCTGCAATGGGTAACTTGGATGCCCATGCGGAAAGGTTGTGCGGCAAAGCATTGCTGCACGCCTCGGTCCTTCGCGGCTCGACACCCTCTGGTAATAGTCGACTTCTCGAATCCTGCGTGTAAAAGACGGGTAACTGAGCAACGAATCGTTAACTGCGAGCTTACCCTCCTTGATTGCTTTCGACGCCTCTGCCAAAAATTTCCCATACGCATGTATGGCTGAATGACGATCACGGGTGAAGTAATGCCTCTTCAAACTTTCAAGAACCAAATCCTCGACTGCTTGAACTTTGCGTTTTACTCTTTTTACAACCCTGTACCGACTAACGAGGGCTATTGCATTGCATCCGCTCAACTCGTAACTTCGCAACCACTTCATAACGGCAGACGTTGAGGGAGGTTTTTCGCATAACTTAGTAGCTAACTTTTCAACTGCTAGCTTTATCGTCTCTCTCCTGCCTCGGCTTATCCGTTGGCGCATAATAGCTTTTACGTAATAAAGCCGGTGATCAAGATCTTTACGTTCTGCCTCGGTCAACGAACTTAAATCAAGGATGATCGCCTCTTGACGATTTGATGTCGAAGTCAAGTTTGATCGACTGGCCATAACCACTTGATATTTCTTTTCGTAAATTCCCTTAAGTATTTCCTCGCGCGAAATAACCTTGGGCCGCCGCGTTTCTGCATCCTCCCAGTGATAGTTTTCCTCGTCGATTTGACGTACTAACTCTATCGTTCTCGCACCAAGCCGAAGCGTCAATCCTGCTGTCAAGCTAAATTGGGTAGGCGTGACTTCCATCGCATGAATTCCCTTTTTGATTCGCATATGCCAGCGCTACCACGTGTCATCATCTGAATGAGTAATGGAGTCCCAACTCTCAACACCGAACCACACTTCAAAATGGTTGGCTTGATTACCGTAATTGAGCCGTTTAACTTCCCTGCAATAATTCTCGCGTGTCAAAATCACAGCCTGCGGAGATATATCCAACGTGCGCAATGGACAGATCCGCTTATATGCAATCAGGTAGAGAATTTGTTCGGGCAGCACATCCGCTGCATTAACTGCTTCGGCTATCGTCATGCCATCAGGCATTTCGGAAAGCAGCGACAGCAACCGATCGCTAGCTACCGGGTCAAACTCGCTTTTTGCATAACGACGAATTTTTAGAGCCCGCAGGTGAAGTTTGTTCGCTTGGATATCTACGTCTTGCGCAACTAAAAAGCCAATATTTAGCGCTCTCAGCTTTTCAGTTGCCGACGCAAACACATCTACGTACTCGGTGACTTTGGATGCGGGTTTCACCTCGACAACCAGCTCCGATCCATCTTGAAACGCGAGTAAAAAGTCGGGCGTATACTTTCTTTCACCCAAGATCAGTCGGAAGGGCTGGTGCTTAATCCGCTTGATGAACGGGTAGAGGGCGGCAATCTGCGCAAAGAATCTCTCCGGGTTTGAGTCACAATGGATCGGCTCTTCTTGCAGATGTTTCAGATGTAGGACTCGCACAGAATGAGAGGGCGAACGCGTGACGACCCGTCGTGCTGATGGTTCCATTTGGCTTTCCAAAAAAAGGAGACTTCTATGCTGAGAAGTCGCTAACTGACTTAATTAAAATTTGTGAATCTACCGGCACAACCGAGCTCAGACGAGTCGAATGCCTGGGAGAACCAGAAACATAGTGGATTAACAGTTGAGGGCTCGCCACGGCCTAATATTTATGATCAGGCAGGACATGAAGGTAGCTGGGATCTTTGCGTTTCAGCAACATTTGTATCTCCGAATTTGCGAGGCCGAAACGTTAAAACGCATTATTTGAATGCATTTCTCCCGCTTCAGCTCATTTTGGGCTTCAAAAATTTGACTTTGATCACCGAATCGAAGATACTGAAAGTGCTAAGTTGCAGTACACCGATTTGGTGAAAAAAAGTCGACGGATCCTTCGGGTGAACTCGACTTTTTTACATTTCACTCTCCTCTTTCTGATTGACGTGGGCGCTGTCCGTCAAGCTGCTCAACCACTCGGCCAAATCGCCGCTCAGGGCGTGCCAGTCTCGTCGATGTGGAATCTTAAAGACCGGTATTGGTATCTCACCTTTCTCGCGCGCGAGCCGGAAAGCGCCATAGGTTCGAAAACCCAAGGCCAAATATAAATCAGCCCCCGCGACTAATGGGCCGTATTTTTCGAGCAACTGATCATGCAAGTTGAATTCAGCTTTTGGCATTTGCGTGCAATTAATTATTTGCAACGATTGTGATTTTTTTTCTGCTAAAACACAAGGATCAAAAAGTCAGCGTTAAACGTCCCACAAAAAGCAAAAGTATGAATTCACCTAATTTCAGAGGTAGGCCGCCGAAACCTAATCTTGTCAAAGCTAGGGCGATGCTTTGGGCGCGAGACGTTCATGAACGAACAACGCTCACTTTCAGCGCAATTGACCGCCAATTCTTATACATCGACGATACAGAACCGCCGATCGAACCACCAAAAGTGTTTGAAAAAATTTATAGAGAGGGGAGATTCGCAGGCAAAGGCAAAACTGCGCATCGGCGAAGTTTGCCGGACCTAGTAAGTTTTATAGATCAGCAGCCAGACTTAAAATCTACCGCCGCTGTATTCAGGTCCGATATCTGGGAATTTTTGCAACAAAATAGTGTCAGTGATACTTGCTTAATGGATCGAGTTGACAAGGTTTTCAGAGACAATGGGCTTGTGCGCTATGACATTCCTAAACCACCCGTCAGTAATAATTGGCGTAGAGATCCAAAACTTGATGTGTCCAACCCAATCAATCCAATCGAATGGATTCGATTGCAAAAGGCAAATATGCACGAAATCAATTTTTTTTATTTGAGTTTGATTTTGTTTCTTTACACCAAGACAACAATGTTGAAGGATAACGAGAAACTTTTACAGGTTATGACAAAACCCTTTGAGGAGTATTTGGTGAGGCGGCTTGGATCATTTGGTGAAACTTGCTATGCCGAGGTGGTACTGAAAATTAACCAAATGCAAGTTGTTCATACCTTTTGATTTAGGACTAGACTTGATCGCAAGTGTTTGCGGAGAGTCAATACTGAACAGCGGAGTAATAGTTTCACTAGTGTCTACCTTTATGGCTCTCCTATGCCCAAGCAGCCGACAGCGCCTCGGCTTGCTGCAATACGGTTTTGACTGCCTCATCCTGCATGTCCGGCGGATAACCATACTTTTTGAGAATGCGTCTAACCAGTACTCGTAGTCGTGCTCTTGCATTTTCACGATGAGCCCAGTCGACCGTTATATTTGCCTTTAAGCTTTCAAGCAACTCGTGAGCGATCAGTTTCAGTTTCGAGTCCCCAAGCACCTGCACAGCGCTTTCGTTTTCTGCAAGGGCGTCGTAGAAGGCAATTTCGTCATCGGACAGCCCACTGTCCTCACCCCGTGCACGTGCCGCACGTATGTCTTTGGCAAGCTGTATCAGCTCTTGCAGCACTTCGGCAGTCGTGATCGCGTTTGCGTGGTACCTGGCGATTGATGCTTCGAGCCGCTTGGTAAATGTTTTACTTTCAGTAACGTTGGCTTTGCTGCGCGACCGGATTCCGTCATTGAGCAGTTTGCGCAGTGCCTCAAGCGCTAGGTTCTTGCGCTCCATTTGTTGAAGCTCAGCCAAAAAGTCTTCGGACAAAATAGAAATGTCAGGGCACTTCAGCCCGGTGGCTGCGAGAATATCGACGATCTCTGTGGAGATTACTGCACGGCTGATGAGCTGCTGCACAATCAGTTCTTTGTCTTGCTGCTGAACGCCTGACCCAGTAGCGCTCTTGACCAAGGCCGCGCGTATGGCCTGAAAAAAACCGACTTCTTCGCGGATACCCCGTGCCTCGTCACTTGCTCCAGCAAGGCTATAGGCTTTAGTCAACGCTAGAACCGCGTCGTTATAGCGCCGGTGCGCTGCTTTTTTCTTGTCCTCGGACTTCTCTCGCGCAGCCCACTTTTGCTGCATGTCGAGAACCCACTCGATGGCGTTTGCCATCATGACCATGCGCTGCTGTGCAGAACCACTCAGCACTGAGGCGTAGTCAAATCCATGGAACATGTCGCGAACGACCTCATACTTCTCAAGCATCACACTGACAGCCTGACTTTCATCGATACCGGTTTTGTCCCGATCCCCGGCGCTATAGACCTGCAGCGCAGATTTAAGGTTTTGAGCAATACCGATGTAGTCGACGATTAGGCCGCCTTGCTTGTCCTTAAAGACCCGGTTTACCCGTGCGATCGCCTGCATCAGCCCGTGGCCTTTCATGGGCTTGTCGACGTACATGGTGTGCATGCTGGGCGCATCAAACCCGGTCAACCACATATCGCGCACGATCACGAGTTTGAGTGGGTCTTTTGGGTCTTTGGCACGAGTAGCCAGATTGTCACGGCGCTGTTTGTTACCGATGTGCTCTTGCCACTCAAGTGGATCACTTGCAGCGCCTGTCATGACGACCTTGACTGCACCTTGGGAGTCATCCTTGCTGTACCAGTCAGGGCGCAGTTTTACGATTGCATCGTGCAGCTTGACGCAGATTCTGCGGCTCATACAGACAACCATACCCTTACCAGGCATTGAAATCAGGCGATCCTCGAAGTGCTTAACTAAATCCGCTGCCACCAAATCAATACGCTTATCACTACCCACAAGCGCCTCGACATTTGACCATTTGCGTTTGAATTTTTCTTGATCAACTAGATCGTCATCTTCGGTCAACGCTTCGATCTCACTGTCTATGAGGGGTACTTCATCCTGATTCAGTTCAATACGCGCTAGTCGCGATTCATAAAAGATCGGTACGGTCGCACCGTCCTCGACAGCGCGGCTAATGTCATAGACATCGATATAGTTGCCAAATACTGCGGGTGTATTGACGTCGTCCGCTTCGATGGGTGTACCGGTAAATCCGATGAACGATGCATTAGGCAGTGCGTCACGCAGGTATTTGGCGAATCCATAACTGACCTCACCGGTCTTGGCCTCCATCTTGGCTTTGAACCCATACTGGCTTCGGTGCGCTTCGTCAGCGATCACGATCACATTTCGGCGATCAGTTAACACAGGGTAAACGTTGCTATCTGCTGCAGGGCTGAATTTCTGGATGGTGGTGAACACCACACCGCCCGACGCACGGCTCAATATTTTTTGCAAGTCTTCGCGGTTGTTCGCCTGCTCGGGACGCTGCCGGATTAAATCCTGGCACATCGAGAACGTGCCGAAAAGCTGGTCATCGAGATCGTTGCGGTCGGTCAAAATAACAAGCGTCGGGTTTGCCATCTCTGGGGTGCGCACCAGTTGCCCTGCATAAAAAGCCATGAGAAGACTTTTTCCTGACCCTTGGGTATGCCAGATCACACCGACCTTTTTATCACCACCCGGCGCTGATGCTTTAACCGTCGCTGCCACGGCATGATTGACGGCATGAAACTGGTGGTAGCCCGCGATCACTTTTGCAAGACCAGATTTTGTCTCAGAGAAAACCGTGAAGTCTCGGATGATTTGTAGCAAACGAGTACGTGCAAACACACCTTCGATCAAGGTGGCAAGCTCTGGCGTGCCCTTCGGTGCGATGTCTGCACCATCTGTCGTTCGCCATGGCATGAATCTTTCTATATCGGCACTTAGAGAGCCGATGCGGGCCGTTAGACCATCCGATGCAATCAGCACCGCATTAGTATTAAAGAGCCCACCTATCTGAGTTTTGTAAGTCTGCAGCTGATTAAAAGCACTGACAATCGTGGCGCTATCCAAGCCTGGCGCTTTAAGTTCAATCACCCCAACAGGCAGACCATTGAGAAACACGACTACGTCAGGGCGTCGGTTGTACTGCCCAGAGATCACGACAAACTGATTCACCACCAGCCAGTTATTATTTTCTGGATTATCGAAATCAATCAGGTTGACCTTAGCGGCCGTGATTGCGCCGTCAGCGCCTTCAAACTCTACGTCCACGCCATCAGTCAGCAGCTTATGGATTCGCCGGTTTTCTTCTAGCAGCGTTGGAAATGCTGTCTGAGTAACTTGCCGTATGGCGTCATCTAGCGCGATCTGTGGCACGTTGGGGTTGATACGAGCAACAGCATCACTAAACCGTCGTTGCAATATGCACTGGTCGTGCCCTTCGCGCTCGGGATGACTGCCGTCAGGTCCGATGACTTCTTCGACGGCGATTTCGTAGCCAAGTCCTGCCAGCTGCTCGATCATGGCCTCTTCGACAAGTGCTTCACTCAGGAATGCCATCAGACTGACTCCTCCATTTCTTGAGCCTCTTCGATGCGTAGCTGTCCTGATATCAGGCGCGGTAGCAATGTGTCACGGATTTCGGCCAGGACTCGGGACAATCGATTATTTATATTCATCCGAGACATCAGTGGTTCGCACAGAGTATGGAAGGCATCAAGCACAAATCTTTTAGGGATAACGCAAGGTAAAGACGACACAGTGTCAGGACGCACAGCCGGGTAAGCAGCTCCATCAGCGAGATGCTCTAAATATTTGATACATGAATCTTGAGTAGCCGAAATATAAAGAAATTCGGCATCTTCTTTGTGTTTAGGTCGCAATACCGCAAAACCTGTGCTGCCAGTTGCCCCTTCTGGCGGGGTCCGTATAAATGCAAAGGAGCGATTCCCTGGACGGACTGTGCCAACTATCGTGTCACCATCACGAAGCACGCGTCTGGCGCGACTGGGGGCATCATCAAAGTTGAAGATTACTCCATTAGCTATCTGATTTTCTTTGACATTAGCCAAATCTAGATACACGATTTCTTCTGGATGTTTTTTTGTAGTCCATGACTCGGGATTAAGGTTCGACAAGTCATTAAGCGTACCAATTGTCCAACCCTTAGGCACCATCCCCAGTTCAGTCTCTTCAAAGCTATCAGGAAACAGGGCAGCCGTTGCTTCGTCCATCCCTTCAGGTGCTAAACCTTTTGCCTTGGCGTGCACAGGGTCGAAATCGACAAACCATGATTTAAAGATTGCTTGAGCGATGGACTCGAGGGTCTTGTTGGTTTCACGTAGGAGAGTTATGCGATCGTCAATGGCCGTCAAAATCATACCTATTTGTTGCTGTTGATCTAGCGAAGGTAGTGAAATTTCGATTTCCTTGATAGCGGAAGTCGATAAGTTCACTTGTACGCCGCTATTAGCTTTTGATCTTAAAAGTTCAACGTGCGGTTGCCAGTTTGAGTAGTAATACAAGTAATCAGGATCAACTAAGTCATGGCGTTTTACGCGAATACAGCCAACGCGCTGATTTAGTACGAATCGATTCGAATCATTGATTTTTGCTGTGTTACCAAGAATCGCTACGTTATTTTTCATGTCGGTCATCGCAATGACAATATCTCTTGGTTGAATTAGATATTTATCGAGCGATTTGCCGTATCTCCGTGGAACAAATACAGGTGTCGAATCTTCTTTAAAGCCGCCTCCCCGACTTATATATCCCATCCGTAAGACTTCAACCGTTTCAGTACTAGGTGCAACATAGTCAGTGCTTTTAAATGAAAAACCGTTTATAAAATCGCACAGTTCCTCCAATCGGAGCGTGGTTCTCTCAGAACTCATACCCAAGCCCCCCAAGCTTCTGACGGATTAGCGCATCAAGCTCAGCACCTTTAGCCATCTGTTCACCAAGCTGCTCGGTCAATCGGGTCATCTTTTCAGCAAAGGCTTCGTCATCGTCTTCGACTTCTTCTGCACCAACGTAGCGTCCAGGGGTTAGAACGTGCCCGTGCTTAGCAATTTCTTCGAGCTTGACTGACTTACAGAACCCAGCAACATCAGCATATTCACCCGCGTCTTTTTCACCGCGCCATGCGTGGTAGACGTCAGCGATGCGCTGAGCATCATCGTCGGTCAATTCACGTCTCACCTTATCAATCATGACTCCCATTTTTCGAGCATCGATGAACAACACTTCGCCTCGACGATCACGCCAGCCGTTTCCAGGATTTTTATTGCGTGCGAGGTACCAGAGGCATGCAGGGATCTGCGTTGAATAAAACAGCTGACCAGGGAGCGCGACCATGCAGTCAACCACGTCTTGGTTAAGCATCTCGCGGCGAATGACATCTTCACCTGACTGAGCTGAGCTCATAGAACCATTCGCAAGTACGACGCCCGCAGTGCCGTTAGGCGCTAGGTGGTGAATGATGTGTTGAAGCCATCCGTAGTTCGCGTTTCCAGCAGGTGGTACACCGTACTTCCAGCGTACGTCTTCACGCAGTCGATCGCCACCCCAGTCCGATATGTTGAACGGAGGATTTGCCAGAATGTAGTCTGCCTTGAGATCGCGCAGCTCGTCCTTGTGAAAACTGCCCTCGTTGTTCCAGCGGATGTCACTGTCGATGCCGCGCACCGCGAGGTTCATCTTGGCTAAGCGCCATGTGACGTAATTAGATTCTTGACCGTAGACTGCGATATCGCCGATGCGACCACCGTGCTCACGCACAAACTTGTCGGATTGCACGAACATGCCACCAGAACCACAGCACGGGTCGTAGATTCGACCGCTATAAGGCTCAAGCATTTCGACGAGCACCCGCACAACGGACCGAGGTGTGTAGAACTCACCACCGCGCTTACCCTCAGCGCCTGCGAACTGACTGAGAAAATACTCGTACACACGCCCCAGCACGTCTTTAGACGCGCCACTGCTCACATTCATGGCGATGCCGGATATCAAGTCGATCAGCTCACCGAGCATGATCTTGTTTAGCGCTGGTCGTGCGTAGTCTTTTGGCAGCACGCCTTTGAGTGATTCGTTGTCTTTCTCGATGAGCCGCATGGCATCGTCGATTAACGTGCCGATCGTCGGCAGCTTTGCATTGGCCTGCAGATGGCTCCACCGCGCTTCTCTGGGGACCCAGAATACATTCTCAGCGGCGTACTCATCACGCTCTTCTGCAAAGGCTGGGTCTTCAGCCATTAGCGCCTGATACTTGGTGTCGAAGGCGTCGGAGATGTATTTCAGAAAAATCAGGCCAAGCACCACGTGCTTATAGTCAGAAGGCTCCATATTGCCGCGCAGTTTGTCTGCGACTTTAAAAAGCTCGGCCTCGAATCCAAGATCTCCACCGTTCTTTGACTTGCTGTTTTCTGTTGCCATTTTCCGATCGCTTGAGGTCTTAACTTTTTATGTGATTATTTTAGGTGCCGGTACCAATTAATTAGATCGCTGACCTCAACTTGCTAAATCTATTGAGCCCGAGTCTCAACGGATGCTCTGCCAAAATGTTGTAGAAAAACTGCATCCCTTGACAAAGGATGAACCGCTAGGGGTTGATCCCCCCGGCTAGCTGCTGTGTGTATTCGGCAAGTACGGCACCTTTGGTACGCACCAAAACCGAATCAATCTGTCGAAGAACGGTAAAAGGAAAAGTTACTCTGCCATAGACGGATTGCTTGTAGTCGCCACGAAGAACGTCTGCAAACGACCAGATCTGGACAGATAACGATAGTGAGCTCATGCTAGATTGTTCTTATTGCGTAGGCGCTGGATTAATCGTACCAATCGTTGGTTTGCTTGGTTGGAGTCGCTGCTTGGCTAACTAAGAATATATTACAAAGTGTAAGACGCGCTAGCTTTAAAGCATCAATAGTTAAAGCATCATTCATGATCGACCGAAGACTGATTTCTGAGGATGAGCTGTGTTAATTCAGGAGCAATGGATCGATAAAACTAATTCCCACAAAAAATAGAACGACTCCAAAATGCATTAGAAAGCTAGTTAGTCTTATGAGAGAGCATTTCACCTATTTCCATTGTTTCAACTAATTCGGAGTAGTCGTCCTCTGCTAACTTAGACTCTATGAACAAATATTCAGGATTTAGTCTCTCCTGTGGTGTCGGATCGAATAAGCGTCCCGTAAGCTTCTCTTTGACAACAGAGTGGTGCATGAACCGTACATCTCCGAAGATCATTCTGAAGTCGAAATAAAGCCACCCTCTAACTACTTCCAATTTATTGGGGTACGACAGTGAAAGGATTGACGCGTTTCGATGACAGTCACGCGGACGTGGCAGCCAAATACCATCCTCGTGTTCCATCTCGATGCGCCTCAATGGAACGATGACACCTTCCGAGAGTCGTTCAAACAGGTTCCTTGCGTATTCGGTTTTGTCAGGTGCTGGCATAAATTAGCATAACGGATAACACTTCAAGATAGACCTGTTACAGCCGTCCTGATTAAAAAAATACGCGATCAATACTCGCTAGGCAGCATGATCACCCAGTGCTCACCGTGCCAGCAGGCAAACAAAGATATAGCGAGCATTGAGAAGTCCGTGTAGGGACTCGCTTGGCGAGCGTGCTCGCTCCCGCTGCCATCCTCGTAGATCATCGTTGCCCTGTTGCCATTGACAGTCACGCGCACTTGGACGATCCAGTCCTCCATGGCGGGCTTACAGCGAATTGGCTAAGGCTTTGTTGGTTCCAAATTCGATTACACAAAACCTCGAAATTGCCAAGTCTGCTGACGCAGTAATGTCAAATTAGTTGATTTATTTTTTTAAGTGCTTGATTTTTATATAGCGCCGAGTGCCATATTCACTGATTTTCGACATCAACATTTTGATTGGAAAGCCAATCGGCATGAAATCTGAAACATCGAAAAATCACATATTATCAAATACTTAGGAGTACCTTGAGTTCACAACTTAATGAGCAGAGTTCACAACTCAGTGAAAATCGACAGCCGATAATTAACAAAAAATTGAAGCGAGAAATATCCCCCCCTTGCAATCCTCAAATCCGACCTTATAATTAGCACTCATAGTAGATGAGTGCTAACAATTTGGTTCCGTCTCTTTCTACTAACTTTTTCTTTAACTTTTAACAGGAGTTCCCTATGGCCCTGCGTCCCCTGCACGATCGCGTGATCGTCAAACGCCTGGACAACGAGCGCAAGACTGCGTCAGGCATCGTCATCCCAGAAAGCGCTGCTGAAAAGCCCGATCAAGGCGAAATTCTCGCTGTTGGTCCAGGCAAGCAAACTGAAGATGGCAAAGTACTGCCTATGGACGTCAAAGTCGGCGACAAAGTGTTGTTCGGTAAATATGCTGGTCAGACTGTAAAAGTTGACGGCGAAGAAGTACTCGTGATCCGCGAAGAAGAAATTCTCGCCGTGGTCCTGTAATAGAAATCAGACACGAAGGAAATTAAATGGCTGCTAAACAAGTTCTATTCGGTGATGACGCACGCGTGCGCATCGTCCGTGGCGTCAACATTCTCGCCAATGCAGTAAAAACAACTCTAGGTCCTAAAGGCCGCAATGTTGTACTCGAGCGTTCTTTCGGCGCCCCAACGGTCACCAAAGACGGCGTATCCGTTGCCAAAGAAATCGAACTCAAAGACAAATTCGAAAACATCGGTGCACAGCTGGTCAAAGAAGTTGCTTCCAAGACCTCTGACAACGCTGGTGATGGTACAACCACAGCAACCGTGTTGGCACAATCGATCGTTGTCGAAGGCCTGAAATACGTTGCCGCTGGCATCAACCCAATGGATCTCAAGCGCGGCATCGACAAAGCTGTCATCTGCGCCGTCGAAGAGCTCAAGAAGCTCTCGAAGCCTTGCACAACCAGCAAAGAAATCGCTCAAGTTGGTTCGATCTCGGCTAACAGCGACGCTTCAATCGGCCAGATCATTGCCGACGCAATGGAAAAAGTCGGTAAAGAAGGCGTGATCACTGTTGAAGACGGCAAGTCACTCGAAAACGAGCTCGACGTCGTTGAAGGTATGCAGTTTGACCGCGGCTACCTGTCACCGTACTTCATCAACAATCCTGACAAACAAGTGTCAGCGATGGAAGATCCTTTCATCCTGATTTACGACAAAAAGATCAGCAATATCCGTGATCTGCTGCCCGTTCTCGAGCAAGTTGCTAAATCAAGCCGTCCTCTGTTGATCGTTGCTGAAGATGTCGAAGGCGAAGCCTTGGCAACTTTGGTTGTGAACAACATCCGTGGCATCCTCAAAACCACAGCTGTTAAAGCGCCTGGTTTCGGTGACCGCCGCAAAGCAATGCTCGAAGACATCGCCATCCTGACCGGTGGTACCGTAATCTCTGAAGAGACCGGCATGTCACTCGAAAAAGCAACCTTGGCTGAACTCGGTCAAGCCAAGCGCATCGAAGTCGGCAAAGAAAACACCACCATCATTGACGGTGCTGGCGACCATAAGTCGATCGAAGCACGCGTCAAGCAAGTGCGCGTCCAGATCGAAGAAGCAAGCTCGGACTACGATCGTGAAAAACTGCAAGAGCGCGTGGCCAAGTTGGCCGGCGGTGTTGCGGTGATCCGCGTCGGTGCAGCGACCGAAGTCGAGATGAAAGAGAAGAAAGCACGTGTCGAAGATGCACTGCACGCGACTCGCGCTGCTGTGGAAGAAGGCATTGTTCCTGGCGGTGGCGTTGCATTGATCCGCACACGCGCTGCTGTGTCACAAGTCAAAGGCGACAACGCCGACCAAGACGCTGGTATCAAACTGGTTCTGCGCGCAATCGAAGAACCACTGCGTACCATCGTTGCCAATGCTGGTGACGAGCCAAGCGTTGTGGTTAACAACGTTGCAAACGGCAAAGGTAACTACGGCTTCAACGCAGCCACCGGCGAGTACGGTGACCTGGTTGAGCAAGGCGTTCTGGATCCAACTAAAGTTACTCGTACAGCGCTGCAAAACGCTGCATCAGTTGCCAGCCTGTTGCTGACAACAGAAGCCGCTGTTTGCGAAGCACCTGAAGACAAGCCAGCTGGTGGCGGTATGCCTGGTGGTGATATGGGTGGCATGGGCGGTATGGGTGGCATGGGCGGTATGGGCTTCTAAGAAGTCATTACTGACCAAAATCCCGGTTCGCCGGGATTGCCAGACTTGCATTAAAAAGACCTCGGACTTGTCCGGGGTCTTTTTGTTGTATACCGAAGAAAGGATGCAGTAGCATCGAGTTAAGACCATCCGAAGGATAGAACCATGCACTTATCCGACTTAAAGTTCCTGGCGTGGATGCCAATGGATGGCATTCAGATTTTTGCCGTGTTGTTTCTGACCTTTTTGATTGGTCTGCAACGCGAAGGACATAAAGGGAGTGGGCAACCTTTTTCTTTTGGCGGAGTACGAAGCTACCCTATCATCGGCTTGGTCGGTTTTGGTACTTCGGTTCTAGCTGGGCAGAACCTGACACTCGTCTTCATCGGCTTTGGAATAGTTACCGCGTTTTTACTGATGGCCTACTGGCGCAAAGTGTCGGCGTCTGAGTACACAGGGGCAACGTCCGAACTAACGGGCCTGGTCACCTATTTGATTGGGCCGCTTGTTAATCATGATCAACTCTGGGTCGCTACAGCTATCACGGTTGCCTGTGTGCTACTGCTTGAGCTGAAAGATTTTCTCGAAGGCTTAGCCAAAAAGATCGAAGCCGCCGATATTCTTGCTTTCACAAAGTTCCTGCTGCTCTCTGCCGTCATTCTTCCAGTTCTACCCAATCAAGCCTACACCGATTTTGAGATCAATCCATTCGCGACCTGGTTAGTCGTAGTGGCAGTTAGTGGCGTGTCATATACGAGTTATGTCCTGCAGCGGATCGCCAAGGGTCATGGCGGGATCTTGCTGACCGCGTTGCTGGGTGGCGCCTACTCATCCACCATCACCACAGTCGTACTTGCGAGACGGTCCCACACGACGGTGCAGGATCGTGTTTTTTCTGGCGGCATTCTCATGGCCTCAGGGATGATGTACGGGCGAGTGGCGATTTTGCTTGCAATCTTCAATCAGGATCTGATGTTGCGTCTGGCTGGGCCTTTTGTGGCCTTGGCTGGCATTGCCATTGCAGGCGGTTTTATTTGGGCACGCACAGCTGTTAGTCAGAATACTGAGACGCCCGAGACAAGCTCTATCAAAAATCCGCTTGAAACCCAAACCGCATTTATTTTCGCTGGTCTATTTATTGTCATGATCATCGCCACCTACTTTGCCGTCAGGTATTTAGGTGCAGCTGGGATGTATGCGCTTGCCGCTGTCATGGGGGTAACCGATGTCGACCCGTTTATCATGAGTCTCACCCAAACTGCCTCAAGTCTTGCCCCAACTGTTGTCACGGCAAATGCGATTTTGATTGCTACTGCCAGTAACAATCTAGTCAAAGGGGTCTACGCTTACACACTCGCATCACAAAGAACAGGACGCCAGAGCCTGATATTTTTGATCACGCTTACCCTAATGGGCTTATTGCCCTTGCTATTTAGTTAACCAAAAGTTACGCTATCACGCAAGTAGAGCAGGTGACGACGGTTATAAGCCTCCCTCGACAGAAGCTAAGTTAGAGGCATCACAATGAACACAATACTAGTTATCGAAGATAACGAGCTCAATCTCAAGCTGATGGTTGATATCCTGACGATCAATGGCTATAAGACGATAGTTGCTCGCTCAGGTGAAGAGGGTATGAGTTTGCTCGCGACGCAAACTCCAAATCTGATTTTGATGGATATCCGTATGCCTAGCATGAGCGGTATACAAGCGCTTGAGCTAATCAAAGCAAACGAGAGTCTGAGCAGCATACCGGTTATTGCCGTCACCGCATCCGTCATGAATCACGATAAGCAATTGATTTTCGCAGCCGGATTTGATGATTTTCTGCAAAAACCAATTGAAATCCCAGTGTTTCTCGAGGCTATACGCAAGCACCTGCCTGCATAACGAAGCATTATATCTGCGGGACAACAATAGGGATTGAGAAGTAAAACCTCGATCCGGAACCGACCTCGGAGTGCACTTTCAGCTCGCCACCGTGCACTTTAACAAGGCGTCGCGAAATAGATAGACCAAGGCCGGTACCTTGATTGACTCGATTTTGGATATTGTCGATTTGCTTGAACTGCTCAAATACTTCTTCCAGTTCCGCTTCACTCATGCCGATGCCAGTATCCACCACGGCGAACTCCATCCAATCATCACTCGCAGTCACCTCAACGGTCACTCGTCCACCAGCTGGTGTGTATTTGATTGCATTTGCCAACAGATTAATTAAGACTTGCCGCAACTTTGTTTTATCTGCGTGGCACAAGACCTCAGTTTGAACGTTAACGGTTAGCTCGACGTGCTCTTTCTCGGCCCTGTCTTGCACCATAACCATCGTATGAGAGATAAAGTCAGCCAACTCGAAATCAGTCATATCCAATTCGAGTTGGCCTGATTCAATTTTCGCTAAATCAAGAATATCGTTAATCAAGGTAAGCAAATGTCTGCCAGACAAATGAATATCACCGATATATTCAGACTGTTTATCATTGAGCGCACCAAATACTTTTTGTTGCAAGAGTTCTGAAAAACCGATGATGGCATTAAGTGGCGTGCGCAATTCGTGCGACATATTGGCAAGAAACTCAGACTTCGACCGGTTTGCCAGCTCGAGTTGTTCATGACTCCAGAGCAGCTGCTCGTGCTTAACGGCAATCTCGTTGGTCCTTTTGGTTACCTTGATCTCAAGCTCTTTGTTCTGTTTTTCGATCTGTTCTTTTGTTTTTTGCAATTCGTATTGAATCAAAGCGCGTTGGTAATAGTTATTTGTAATTTGCGTGTCTTTTTTCAGAAAAACCTTGATGGCAAAAAATAACAGTAAGTTCGCAATGAAGGCGATTGCAAAAATGGGCATGAGTAACCGGTAGTACGCCTCCAAATAAATATCACTGCCAAACGACACCTCAATGTAAAAGGGGTAGTCGCTGACTTTGGATAAGGCGATCATTCGTCTCTTTGTCGCACTTGACCTGATCGATTCCTCTGGTGAGGTGATAAACACTGACGACTCACTAAACCCCTGGATACTGTCGTCGTTATCCGTTTCACTGGCTTTGAATCTACCGGCAAGGGCTTCACTTTCTGGCCATGCCACGACAATTAAACCATTACGTCGATACAAGATGATTGAGGCAGAGGGGCCAAAATTTGCAAAGATAGTTTTGTAAAATTTTGAAAAGTTATCAATGGACATGCCAATCAAGACCACACCCAAAAACCGACCTGATGTGTCATTGATCCGCTGACTCATGTAGAAAGACCACTTACCAAAATTATTAAACACTGGCTCGCCGTAATAGACAGCATCATCGTTGTGAGTCTTCCACCAATCAAAATGAAGTTTGCCTTCGAGATTGATCTTGATCGGTGGGTAAAATCTCGAAAAATTGATGATCTCGCCGTTCTTGTCTGCGACCATCGCAACCTCGATCAGCGGATTACTTTTGATTTTCTTTTGCAGCGCGTCATAAAAACTACTATCAGCCATTACTGATTTGAACTGGGCTTCGTCCGAGAATTTACTGCCATTAATCTCGTCTGTTATCGATTGCAGCAACACGCTTGAAGAAAAAAATGACTGGTTTGCGTGTGCAGAAATCGATAGGGAGAGATTCTTGATATTTTTCTTCCATTCGTTCTCGGCTTGCGTGTGTTCAAAATATGCGAGCGTAAACGCCAGCACCACGATAAGCACAGCAAGCACGACACCACCGTTCAGAATTAGCCCTCGATTGCTGATCGAAGTGGGCTTGTCATCTGAGTCAGTGGTCGACATGGATTATTTCCTGTCAGCTTGCCGAGCCGCTTTCTTGGCCATAAAGTCATTCACAATCACTGCATGCTCTTCTGTTTTATGAACAATAGCTTGATAAGCAGCAGACAATTCAAGCAAATTCGCCAATGAGCTGGTTTGACCTTCACGCAGCAAGCGCTTGGTCATACGTACGGCATGCGGTGAGTTCACCGCCATCTTCCTGGCCAAGGATTGTGCCGTCGCAAGCAAGTCTTCAGGTGCTACGACTCTAGACACCATGCCCCACTCAAGCGCAGTTTTGGCGTCGATAGGTTCTCCCGTAAATGACATCTCGGCTGCACGCGCCATACCAATCACTCGAGGCAAAAACCACGCCCCACCATCACCCGGTACGATACCTACTTTGACAAAGCTCTCAGCAAAAGTCGCTTTATCCGACGCAATCCGCACATCGCACATACAAGCTAAATCACAACCTGCGCCGACGGCAGGGCCATTGACTGCGGCGATCACTGGTACCTCGATTTGATGAACTGCCAGTGGCAGACGCTGGATTCCGTGTCGGTACTCCTGGCGCAAGACGGCACTGCTAAAACCGTCACCGATTTGACGTTTCATCTCATCGATCTTGCCACCCGACGAGAACACTGGTCCCGTCGCAGTGATAATGACAGCACGCACACTGGGATCGTGCTCAATCCGGTCACAAGCCGCCAGCAGGCCCTCTGTTATCCCAGTACCGGTCAGCGCATTGCGTGTTTCAGGGTGATTTAACGTCAACGTAACAACACCTAAATCATCCTGCTCATACTTAACAACATCGTTCATCTTTTGTCATCCTAAGAAATTATTGTTTTGCCCACTAGTGCCAGGTCACTACAAGCTTGCCGTATCGACGTTTACAATGACCATCATATGGAAGCTTACAGGTGCTTTGTGGTCATTTAACCCTGTTAATGCTCAGAATCCAAGTTCTATCTGGTGTCAAACTAAATACTCATGTCATTCATTCAAAAACTCAATCGCGCCTGGACCGAATCGAACTCTCTCTTGATGGTGGGTTTGGATCCCGACACAACTCGACTACCTGCCGAATTAAAAGACCGGCCTGATGCAATCTTCGAGTTCTGCCGTCGAATCGTTGACGCGACTGCACCCTATGTCTGCGGCTTCAAGCCGCAGATCGCTTATTTTGCAGCCGCCAGAGCCGAAGGTCAGCTAGAGGACATCTGCGCTTATGTTCGCGAAAACCACCCCGCCTTACCGATCGTGCTGGATGCCAAGCGCGGTGATATCGGCGCAACCGCTGTTCAGTATGCAAAAGAAGTGTTTGGTCGCTACGGTGCCGACGCGGTAACAGTAAGCCCCTATCTGGGCTCAGATTCTGTTGAGCCTTATTTAGACTGGGATGGCAAAGGAGTGATTGTGCTTTGCAGAACCTCTAATGCTGGGGGTTCAGATTTGCAGTTTCTTAAGACGGACGGGATCCCACTGTATATGCGAGTTGCTGATTTAGTCGCAAACAAATGGAATCGTGGCGGCCAATGCGGCCTGGTCGTAGGTGCGACATACCCCAATGAACTAGCGGCCGTGCGCAAAGCGATTGGCGATGATGTACCGCTTCTGGTGCCAGGGATCGGCGCTCAAGGTGGCGACGTCGCAGCGACTTGCGCCGCAGGCTGTAACTCGAAAAAACAAGGGATGATGATTAATTCGTCGCGCGCGATTCTTTACGCGCAAGGACCGGGTGACTGGACAGAAGCCGCTGCTCAGGCCGCGCTTGAAACACGTGACTCAATCAATGCACATCGTTAATTCAAGCGGTAACTTACTCTTACAATCGCTCTGCCTGCTCGCTAAAATAATCGTATGCAGAATCAAGTGCAAACTTGACTGAGGCTTCACGAACAGCATAACGATCACCGGCGAACACCTTGGACACGGTCAGGATGCTCAGCGTGCTGTCAGCCTTGCGCACACCAAAGCCGAAACAGACAAACCCGACCGGCTTGTCAGCCGACCCACCGCCAGGTCCAGCTATCCCCGTAATCGCGATTGCCAAGCCGGCTTTGGGCGCATGCACAAGCACGCCCTGAGCCATCTCGCGAGCAGTCTGTTCACTCACTGCACCGTGCGCCTTTAAGGTCTCAGTCGTCACACCCAGTTGAGCCTGCTTCGCCGCATTGCTGTATGTGACCCATCCTTGATCAAACCAGCTACTGGATCCCGCAATTGCCGTGGCAGAGCCTGCCACCAAACCACCTGTGCAAGATTCTGCGGTGGCTAGCGAAGTCTTTTGAGCCATTAATGCCTGACTTAAGCGTACCACCGACTTCTCAATCATTTCATTCACAATCGTCCCCCAACTTGCACCAAGATTGCAATCACCAACAACGTATACGCCGCAGCCACGAGATCGTCAACCATGACACCAATGCCACCCTTGATTGTCGCGTCGATTTTTTTGATACCTCCCGGCTTCACGATATCAAAAAAGCGAAACAAGCCGAAAGCTATCAACTGCCATAACCAGGTTGAAGGCGTCAACCACAACACGAGCCAAAAAGCGACGATTTCATCCCAGACAATGCCAACATGGTCGTGCACGCCCAATTCGCGACAGACACGACCGCAAGCCCAACTGCCATAAACGAGACCAACCACCAGAACAACGGCGACGTGCTCATCACTGTGATAATCGGTGCTGACGATCCAGAGCAGCCAAGCAAGCAGCGTGCCCCAAGTACCCGCACCTGGCCGCAGCAGGCCTGAGCCAAAGCCAAATGCCAACAAGCGATGAGGTGACCTTAGTACCCATCTGAGACTAGGCCAAACAGTTCGGTGGCGAGCTGATACCTTGACGGATGAATGCTCGTTCGGCAAAGGACTCATGCAGATCCTTTGAAATGGTCGTAACTGTCAGGCAACCCTGTTACTTCGTTACCCAAGGCATCCAGCACAGTTAGACCTGTATGCTCAACGATCTTACCGATGCGTGTTAAACGCAGATTAAGCGTCTGTGAAATTTGCTCAATCGTCGCACGCGCAGATACTGCAGCAGTGAAAACAAGCTCGTATAAATCCCCCCCAGCCAGCGTTGCTTGACGACGCGCGGCGAGTGGTAGTTGTTGCATCACAGGATGGAGTGGCAACAGCGACTCGTCAATCAGTGCCCCAACCCGACTCTGGGTCAGAATATGTCCCAGATCCTGCAGCAATCCATCTGATACGTCGATGGCGCTATGCGCAAATCCAAGCAGAGCCAAGCCCAGCTCAACCCGGGGGATGGGCTGTTCAAGAGCTTCTCGGGTTAAGGTCAACCAATCAGCTTGTAGCGCCAACTCGCCACTAAGCATGCGGCACGCTAAATCGGCTGCGCCCAATTGACCCGATATCCAAATATCATCATCGATTTTTGCGGTGCTTCGTCGAAGCGCATGCGTATCATCCACTTCACCAAATACCGTCACACTAAGCACGATGTCGCGCTGGCTGCGAGTGGTGTCGCCACCAATCAAGGGGCACTGGTATCGATCCACCAGGCTGTAAAACCCCTCCGCAAAGGCTTTAAGCCAGGCATCCGACTCAGCTGGCAGACCCAAACCAAGCATGCACGCGACGGGCTTTGCACCCATCGCAGCCAAATCGGACAAATTGACTGCAAGCGCCTTGTGCCCGAGCAAGTAGGGATCAACGTCAGAAAAGAAATGTCTTCCTTCGAGCAACAAATCTTTACTCACGGCTAATCGCCGACCGGGCGTTACGGACAAGAGCGCACAATCGTCTCCGCCCCCTAATAGCGCTGGGTCAACTGGGCGCTTGAAATACCGCTCAATGAGATCGAATTCTGAGGCCATCTCGAAGCCGATCTGCAGCTATCGGCGTGCCGTGTAGGCCGCCACTTCAACCGAGCGAACCTGCGCCGCTAGTTTATCCAGCACGCCATTAACAAACTTAAATCCGTCGGTGCCGCCGAAAGATTTAGCCAGTTCAACAGCCTCGTTGATTGCGACCTTGTAGGGCACATCAATCTGATGCACCAGCTCAAAGCTACCAATTAGCAGGATGCCATGTTCAATCGGCGAGAGCTCGTCAAGCGGTCGGTCGATAAACGGGACAAACTGCTCGCGCAAGGCCGTCGCGTCTTTCATGACACCCATCAACAGCGTTCTGAACCACTTGGCGTCCGCCTGATCGAACTCTTCTTCATCGCGCATGTGGGCTTCGATTTCACCGGCATTACTCAGGCTATCGGTCTTACTCAGCAGCCACGCGTACACACCTTGCAGGGCAAGCTCACGCGAGCGCCGACGCGCGCTACGAGGCGGCGTGCTGGCTGATTGCTCTTCACTCATTCTTCGTCTTCTTCGTCTTCGTCAGCTTCTGGTTCAAGTGCAGCGATCAAATTAGCCATCTCAACCGCGCAGCGAGCGCAATCACGACCTTTTTCAGCGGCACGCTCTTCAGCTTGCTCGTCGGTGTCAGTGGTCAATACCCCGTTCGCAATCGGAATGCTTGTTTCAAGAGCAATGCGGCTAATAGCAGCGGCGCTTTCATTGCTGACGATTTCAAAATGATAGGTTTCGCCACGGATCACCGCGCCGAGTGCAATCAACGCGTCAAACTCGAGCGTTTCAGCCATTCTGGCCAACGTAACGCCAAGCTCTAGCGCGCCAGGCACGCTAATGACCATGATGTCGCGTTCGTCAACGCCGAGTTCGGCGAGTTCTTCCAGGCAAGCTTCTAATTCCATCATGCCGATGTCTTCGTTAAAGCGGGCACGAACGATGCCGATGTGCAGGCCTTCGCCGTTCATGTCGGTGGGAAGCGTAAATGGGCTCATGAGGCTTGTCCTTTGGGGTGTTGTTGGGTTAATGATTGTTAGTTAATTCTGTTCTGGTGACGCGTAACCGTTAATGGTCAGACCGAAGCCGGGCAGTATGCTGGGGATTTTGCGTGGCCGAGCTAACAGGCGCATTTGCCCAACGTTGAGATCCCTGAGTATCTGCGCACCGATACCATAGGTGCGCAAATCCATGCGGCCACGCCCCTGTGGAATGTTACTCGCATCCCAGGCGCTAATCTGATCTAGCAGACGATCACCAGGGCTATTGCAGTTCAGGAACACCATGACGCCTGACGGTGCGGATTTGATCGCGGTGAGCGCACGTCCTACCCCCCACGTGTGACCGGGGCCTTCCAGATCAAACAAATCCAGAACAGTGGTGGGTTCGTGAACCCTCACTAGCGTCTCGCGCTGAGGGTCAATCTGGCCAGAGATCAATGCCAAATGAGGATGCCCAGTGACGGTATCCTGATAGGCAATCATCTCGAAATCGCCCCAGGCGGTTTGGATGGACCGCTGACCCAGACGGGTAAGGATGGACTCGTGCTGACTGCGGTAATGAATCAGATCAGCAATGGTGCCGATCTTGAGTTGATGCGTTTTAGCGTATTCGACCAGATCCGGCAGACGTGCCATGGTGCCGTCGGCCTTAAGAATCTCGCAAATTACGGCAGCAGGGGTTAGTCCGGCCATCGCAGTCAGATCACAACCCGCCTCAGTGTGCCCCGCCCTAACTAGTACGCCACCCGGCACCGCACGAAGCGGAAAGATATGACCGGGTTGAACTAAATCAGTGGGCTTGGCGTTTTTAGCCACCGCTACTTGTATGGTGCGCGCCCGGTCAGCGACAGAAATACCCGTCTCGACACCCTCTGCTGCTTCGATCGTGACGGTGAAGTTCGTACCGAATTGTGTCCCGTTTCGTTCTGCCATCAGAGGCAGATTCAGTTGACGGCACCGTTCTTCTGTCAGAGTAAGGCAAACCAAGCCTCGCCCATGGGTAACCATAAAATTGATTGCATCAGGCGTGACGAACTCAGCCGCCATGACCAGATCGCCTTCATTTTCCCGGTCTTCTTCGTCGACCAGCACAACCATCCGACCAGCCTTGAGCTCTTCAACGATCTCGGCGACGGGGGATATGGCAGAAACAGCTTGTCCAGCATTATCAACAAACATGAGCGTCGTGTTTTCGTTTCTTAAAAACCTATTATAGGTTCGAAGCTAGCTCCCCAGAGACTCGGTCTTTACAGTGCTAGTACCTCTTACAGTTAGGGATTGTTAACGATTTATGACATGTCATCAAATTTCCCTGAGGAAGCGACTACACTGACATTCTGTTAGGTAAATAGTCAGGTAGCCTCGTGGCAGAACAAGAGCTTAAACTCGCTGTGCCCAAACGCAGCCGACGTGCGGTTACAAAAGAACTCGCTCGCGGCACTGTTAACCAGATCTCGCTACGCGCGATGTATTTCGACACCCCCACTCGTGCGCTGGTCAGCAAAAAAATTGGCTTGCGACTCAGGCAAGAAGGCCGGCAGTGGGTGCAGACGCTTAAGATGCCAGGCGACCATATGCTGTCGCGCTTTGAGCTCAATCACCCCAGACCCGGCCCTATTCTGGATTTGAGCGTTTACGTCGGTACGCCCGCCGAGCCTGCGCTGGCAAGTCTGACAGAGCCCTTGCAGGTGTGCTATGAGACCGACATCAAGCGCACCTTGCGCAAAATCCGCAGCAAACAGGGCACGGTCGAGGTCGCATTTGACTTAGGTCATATCCGCGCTGGCCAGCTGAGTTTGCCCGTCTCAGAGATTGAGTTCGAGTTATTGTCGGGCGACTTATCAGCGATTTTTCACCTGGGTAAAAAGTGGCAACGGGCTTTTGGGCTGATCTACGATGCCCGCAGCAAGGCTGAGCGAGGTGATCGACTGGCCACGCTCGCTGCAAAACTGACTACGGCCAACGCTGGCACGACAGATTCGGCATCGGCCGACTCAAGCAAAACGATTGCCTGGTTCTGGGCACAACGCGGTATCGGCCCTGTGCTGCTCAAGCCCGACATGGATACCGCTTCGGGGCTTGCGAAAGTCACGGCAGAATGTCTGGATCAAATTGCCCGCAACGCGGCAGTGCTTGCCGAAGTTGATACAGCCGACATTTGCCGGGCTGGCACACCTGATCACGTTCATCAATTGCGGGTCGGGATAAGACGCCTGCGGTCTGCCTGGTCAATGTTTAACGGATTGACGGCACTACCGCCGTTGGCTTTGCGCACTGAAATAAAAGCCCATTTCTCGCAATTGGGTGGCACTCGAGACGATGATGTGCTGCGCGAAACCTGGCTACCGGTGCTTGAAGCAAGTGGCCAACCGCCCATCAAACTGGATACTGAGATCACGGCCGATCATGCAGGTGAACTGTGCGCAAGCCAAGCGTTTCAGAGCTGGTTGCTTGACATGCTCGCCTGGTCAATCGGGGTAGACATGTCGCCCCCATTACCTGCTACAGCAACGAAAACGGTACCTGAGGCCACAGCGTCCAATCAGTCCACAGCTTCTTCAACAAATGTTGCCGCGCCATCTGCGGACTCAAACAACGACCATTTAAATGGCGATACAAGCGACGCGATTGAGACTCAAATTATCCCGCTAACGCCCAAGGCAATCGTTGTACTAACGCTGACTCAAACGCTATCCAATAAGTTAAAAAAATGGCACAAGCGAGTGACTAGCGAGGGTTTGCATTTTGACCAGCTCGATATCGAAGCGCGTCACGAATTGCGCAAGCGAGCCAAGCGACTTCGCTACTGCTTGCAATTCTGCGAGTCACTACTACCCGAGAATCGGTTGAAGCAATACCGCAAGAGTCTTGCTGTGGTTCAAGATGTGCTGGGCGAGATGAACGATCTGGCGGTAGCGAGCGAGCGTTTTGAGGGATTGAAAGCATCCCAGCCTCACGCATGGTTTGCAGTAGGTTGGATCGCATCGCGACTCGAGGCCTTAACCAAAGACGCGATGACCGCCTTTGAAGATTTATCAAAGGCTGAGCACTTCTGGCGCTAGATTAAATGACTTAGTCCAGCCTTAGTCCGAAACCAGGGCTCGGGCAAACTCGTCCGCTACAAAAGGTTGCAGGTCTTCAATGCCTTCACCCACCCCAATCCAGTAGACCGGAACTGGGCGCACGCCCTGGCTAGCTGCGGCCACGGCGGCCAGGGTGCCGCCTTTGGCTGTGCCATCCAGTTTGGTCACGATTAAGCCGGTTAGCCCGATTGCCTCGTCAAAAGCCTTGATCTGGGACAGTACGTTTTGCCCAGTGTTGCCATCCACAACCAGCAAAACCTCGTGTGGCGCTTGTGCATCTGCCTTAGCGATCACTCTTCGTATTTTTTTAAGCTCGTCCATCAAATGCAGCTGCGTGGGCAGTCGGCCTGCAGTATCCACCATCACGACGTCCATCCCGCGAGCACGGCCAGCGTTGACTGCATCAAAGGCCACCGCAGCAGGATCACCGCCGTCCTGAGCGATGACGGTAACGTTATTACGATCACCCCACTCGACCAACTGTTGCCTGGCGGCTGCGCGAAACGTGTCGCCCGCTGCAAGCAACACTTTGGCGCCCTGTCTTTGCAAAGTGAAGGCCAACTTTCCAATTGACGTCGTTTTACCTGCACCATTGACCCCGGCGATCATCACAACCAGCGGGGCGACTTGACCTACGACAAACGGTTTTTCGAGCACCCGCAGGTGATCAGCCAGGATTTGTACCAGAGCCTCTCTGACTTGCCCAGCCTCCTCGATTTTGTCTTGTTTGACACGGGCACGCAGAGCAGTAAGCAACATACTGGTTGCAGCGACGCCTGTATCGGCAACGATAAGCGCGCTTTCAAGCTCTTCGAACAGCGCTTCATCGACCCGAACACCGACAAATAAACCACCGATGGTCTGACCCGTGCGAGACAAGCCTTTGCGTAAACGGCCCAGCCACGACGAAGCCGAGGCGGCAGTTGCTGGCTCTGTTGGAGCTTCGAGCGGCAAAGGGCTATCATCCAAGCGTTCTTCAGCTGGATGATCGGATACGGTTTGAGATTTTTTCTTAAAGAAACTAAACATGGGTAAGAAGTATATTCGCATCGTAGCGGGACAATATCGACGCACACAGATTGAAGTGGTCGAAGCGACTGGCTTACGGCCCACCCCAGACCGTGTCAGAGAGACACTCTTTAATTGGCTCACCCACCTTTGGGGTGGCGAATTCGACGATAAACAAGCGCTCGATTTATTTGCGGGGAGCGGCGCCCTGGGCTTTGAGGCTGCATCGAGAGGAATCAGGCGGGTTCAAATAGTCGAACAGGATCGCCAGGCATTAAGTGCCTTACGCAACCTCAAGGCTAAATTAAACGCTGAGCAGGTGGATATTCATGCGGGCGATGCAATTAGCTTTATCCAGACAACCAATCATTCAAACTTTGATTTGGTCATGTTGGACCCTCCTTTTTCGGGAGAATGGCTAGAAAAACTGTGGCCACTACTGCCAAAGTTGCTTGCAACAGACGCTTTGGTCTATGTTGAATCGGGAAAACCCTTGGAAATCCCTGACAACTTCAAGATATTGCGCCAAGACCGCGCCGGAGTCGTACACTACTCACTTATCCAGTTTGTTGCACTGCAAAAATGATCACTGCTATTTATCCAGGTACTTTCGACCCACTGACCCGCGGTCACGAAGATCTTGTTCGACGAGCGGCCGGTTTGTTTGACCAGGTAGTCGTGGGGATTGCCCACAGCCGTAATAAAAAACCATTCTTCTCGGTAGACGAGCGCGTAGAAATCGCGTCGGAGGTTCTCGGCCACTACCCCAACGTGCGGGTAGCCAGCTTTGCCGGGTTACTCAAGGATTTTGTTCGAGAACAAGATGGTCGCGTCATTGTCCGCGGCCTTCGCGCCGTATCAGATTTTGAGTTCGAATTTCAAATGGCGGGCATGAATCGCCACTTGTTACCCGAAGTCGAAACCCTGTTCATGACCCCTTCAGATCAGTATCAATTTATCTCGGGCACTATCGTACGTGAGATTGCGATGCTGGGTGGGGATGTTGGCAAGTTCGTGTTTCCGTCAGTTGAGCGTTGGCTACAAGAAAAAGCAAAAGAACGGAAAGAGCAGAGCTGGCCGCAATAAAGCTGTCACAGCTTACATAGAGGCAGTCATGGCCTTACGCATCACCGACGAATGCATCAACTGCGATGTCTGCGAGCCGCCTTGCCCCAATCAGGCCATTTCAATGGGTGAATCGATTTACGTAATCGACCCACTCAAATGCACCGAGTGCGTAGGCCATTTCGACGAGCCACAATGCAAAGTTGTCTGTCCTGTTGATTGCATCGAGATTCATCCTGACTGGAAAGAAGGCCAAGATGTTCTCATGGCTCGGTACAAGCAACTCACTGGCAAAACTTAGCCTGCGACGTCCAGACGTTTGACGAAGCGGCAAGGTTCGCCAATTACATTTTCAAACCACGTCGCGGCCAAATCGCCTTCATCGACCACTTTGACGGCAGATCCGTCAAGATAAGCGGTACTTTGCACGCTTTCGTCATCTTCGATGACATCGAGCACGATATCGAGGCGCAACATTCCAGTTGCCGTCAGGGCAAGATAGCCAAACTTCACATCGGCATTAACTGTCTGCAACGAAGGATGATCCTTGGCAGACAGGGAGTTACCCTCAATATCAGTCAAAAACCAGCGTCCGTGATAGTCACTGGCTGATTCGCGGGTGGTGCCGTTGCACTCAAGCACTGGGTTATAGATTGCAGTGGTCATAATCGGTATTGTGTACGTAGGGCTAAAAACAAGATGACAAGCCATTCAGGATAACGCACAATCAGCCTCGTTGACTTATTGTTACGGGCAACGATAAGATTCCGCAATACAAAATTTAAATAACTAAAAAGTTATCAACACAGGAGACATCGCATGACCCTCAACAGAAAAGGTACGCCTGCACTACCCACCCGCCGGACAATTATCCAAGGGGCGGGCGCAGTAGCCGGCCTGGCTAGCATTGGCTTACCGGCAGTTTCTTTTGCCGACGACAAGCCAATCAAAATCGGTATGCCGACCATCTTGTCTGGGCGCGTTGCCACATTAGGCATCTCATCGCGCAACGCAGTGATGATGGAAGTTGAAAAATTCAATGCCGCTGGCGGCTTTGGTGGTCGCAAAATCGAAGTGATTGTGCGCGATTCAAAAGGTGCACCACAAGAGTCGGCACGTATCGCGCGTGAACTTGTCAACAGCGAAGGGTGCGAACTGCTCATCGACGGTGAGGCCTCAACCGGCTCGTTTGCTGTTCAAGAAGTCGCTCGCGATTTAGGCGTTTTTTGCATTCACACATGCTCAGAGACTTCTTCACTCAGCGCAGATCCTAAACTGCGTGCGCCCTATAGCTTCAGATGCGCTCGTCAAGGGATTCATGACGCCATCATTGGTGGCTCGTATGCTGCCACTGTAGCCAAAGAAAAAGGCTTGAAGCGCTGGATGACAATTTCGCCCGATTATGCGTACGGGCGCGACACCACCGCTGAGTTTATGGAATACCTCAAACACTTTAATAAAGACGTTGAGGTCATTGGTGAGGTCTGGCCAAAGCTGTTTCAACCCGACTACACCGAGTCAATCACTCGCCTGCAACAAGGTAAACCGCAAGCGGTCTATTCGGCTTTATGGGGTGGCGATTTAAGCGCCTTCATTGATCAGGCTAGCATCTATGCTTTGTTTAAAGACATGCCCTTCTTTGCTCCTGGCATGGCTGACTACACAGTGCTCACCGCGATCAAGGCGGTGCCTCCTAACCTGTACTCGTGCAATCGTTATCTCAAGAGCTTCCCGGCGACACCTGGCAATGCTGCCTGGGGTAACGAATACTTCGCTAAGTACAAAGAGTATCCAACCAACTGGTCTTGGCAAAATGCGGCAGCATTTAATTTTGTGACGTCCGCCATGAAAAAAGCCAACAGCGTTGACAGTAAAAAAATGTCCGAGGCTTTGCGCGGCATGACAATTGATTCCATTTTCGGTGCGAACGGCAAAATCACCATGCGTGCTGAAGACCAAACGATTGTCGAATACGCCGATGGCTGGGGTGCTCTCATCAACAAAGAGCCCTACATGCAAACGCCACTCGCAGGCGACTGGAAGGTCGTCTACGAACTCGAAGCTGAATGGAAAAAGCGTAAAGGCTATCTCTGATCGCTTTTGATTTTTCTTAATATCTGCGTCAACAGATTGCCGGATCGCAAAGATCCGGCACGGAGATTTGCTTGGATCCAAACGCTTTATTTGAATGCCTCAGCACGATGTCATGCATCGTGACCCAAACCAGCGCAGGTCTCATCGTGGGCGCCCTACTGTTCCTGGTTGCGGGTGGCTTGACTTTGATTTTTGGTGTTTTAAAAATCGTCAATTTTGCTCACGGCTCACTGTACATGCTCGGGGCTTATCTCGCCCTGAGCGCCTTCAGAATGACAGACAATTTTTTTATCGCCGTGATCGTGGCAGGATTAGGTGTGGCCCTATTCGGCGTGCTGTTCGAGCGCTTTCTGATGCGCCGTGTCTACAACGCAGATGTTCTGATGCAGTTACTCGTTTGCTACGCCGTCGTGCTGATAATGGATGATGCAGTCAAAATCATTTGGGGCGCTGAGTTTCAATCGATGGGCATGCCTGCCGAGTTTCAACTAGCGCCGCTCTTCATCGGTGGTGGGGTCGTGCCAGTTTTTTATCTGTTCCTTATTTCTGCCGCTGCGGTAATCGCGATTGCGCTTTGGTATGTGCTGACTCGCACGCGGATGGGCAAAATTGTCCGTGCCGCCGCTCACAATCCATCCATGACTTCGGTGCTAGGGTTAAACACGAGCATGATTTACGGCGGTGTGTTCGCGATCGGTGGTTTGCTGGCGGGGCTGGCAGGTGGCTTAGCAGCACCCGTGCGCTCTATGTCGTCTGGCATGGGATTCTCCATCTTGATTGAATCATTTATCGTGACAGTGATCGGAGGGATGGGTTCTGTCACAGGTGCACTGGTCGGCGCACTGATGATCGGGCTGGTCCGCTCTTTCGGCTCGATCGGCTTTCCGCTCTTTGTCGAAGGGCTGATGTTTTTGGCAATGGTACTGATCCTGGTATTCAAACCAAGCGGTCTTCTTGGCAAGGAGACACGTATATGACGCAGTCAGCATCTTTTAAGCGCGAATGGCTCTGGGTTATCGCTGTCGTATTGTTATTGCTGGCGCTACCTTCGCTCACGTCGTCCCGAACCGCTCAGGATTTTGTGGTTCGACTGGCCGCCTATGGAATCTTCGCTTCATCTTTGAACATCCTGGTGGGTTATGGTGGCATGGTGTCTTTTGGACACGCTATGTTTTTTGGCGGAGGCTCTTACGCTTTTTCGCTGTTAATGCAAAAAGCAGGCACCTCCATCCCTGTGGGCATCGTTGGTGGGGTTTTATTCTGCGCCCTACTGGGACTCGTGGTCGGGGCGATCTGCGTGCGATTGAAAGAGATCTATTTTTCTTTTATTACGCTAGCGTTTCAAATGCTTGTGCACAGTGTGATCCTGACGTGGACCTCACTGACCGGAGGCGACCAAGGCTTGATGGGCGGTATCCCTCGCCGTGAATTCTGGGGTATCAATCTCGCCAACAACACGACGCTCTACTTTTTTGCATTGGCGGTAGGGGTCATATGCCTCTTGCTCATGCGTTACATTCTGCAATCACCTTACGGCTATACCTTACGTATGGTTCGTGACAATGCTGATCGAGCTCGGTTTTTAGGCATCGATGTCTGGCGTGTCAAACTCTACGCTTTTATTCTGGCCGCCAGTTTTGCCGGTATCGGTGGGATCATCATGGCTTTGTTTGTCTCCGGCGCTTATCCTGAATTCAGTTACTGGACAAGCTCTGGCGAGGCTGTCTTCATGATCATGATGGGTGGTCTGCATGTCTTCGTTGGGCCGGTTGTAGGCGCAGCGCTCTTGCTGTTGTTCAACGATGTGATCTCGCGCAATACCGAATTTCACGGCTTGGCGCTTGGCATCGTAGTGCTGGTGTTTGCGCTAGGTTTCAAGCGAGGCATCACCGATTTTGTGTTGCAAGCTTTTTCGAAACTTAAACAGAAACGGACGGCATGACATGCTAAGGGTTGAGAATCTGTGCAAATCCTTTGGCGGGGTGATTGCCACGTCGGACGTCACACTTGAATTCCCCACGGGATCCTTAAGTGCTGTGATCGGCCCTAACGGTGCCGGCAAGACAACTTTTTTTAATTTGATCTCAGGTGCGCTGCCACCCAGCTCGGGTCGTATTCTGCTGGATGAGGTGAACATTGTCGGCAAATCAAGTAGCGACATTGTGCGCTTGGGCATAGGCCGTGCCTTTCAAGTAGCCAAACTCTTTAAAACCTTGACGGTTGAACAATCACTGCGCGGTGCATTAATGTCACCTCTCGGTAAGTCGCTGCAATTACACGGCAAGTTCCCGTTAGATGCCACCAGGCAGCGCGCATACGAAGTGATGGAGCAACTCGGGCTTCAATCAAAAGCTAACGTCGTCAGTGGAAACCTATCGCACGGCGATCAAAAGTTATTGGATATTGCTCTTGCGCTGGTGCTCAACCCAAAAGTACTTCTTCTGGATGAGCCCGTTGCTGGGATGGGGCCTGAAGAGCGTGAGCAGATGATTGAAACCGTCTATGGCCTGTGGCAAAAAGGCGGCCTGACAGTTGTTCTGATTGAGCACGATATGGAGATCGTTTTCAGGATCTCGCAACGCATCAACGTGCTGTCCTACGGCAAGGTATTGGCTCAGGGTAGCGCAGAAGAGATTCGCAATAATCCGGCGGTCATTGAAGCCTATCTTGGCACGCCTCAGGAGGCCCACGCATGACGGCATCCATTCTCAACATCGACAAAATAAACGTCTTTTATGGCAGCAGTCAGGTACTGTTTGACTTGTCTTTCGACGTTCAACCTGGCGAGACTCTGGCCTTACTTGGTCGCAATGGTGCTGGCAAAAGCACCACTATGAAAACCATAGCAGGCGTATTGAAAGCGAAAACGGGTGGTATCAGGCTTTACGACCAGTCGATCACGCAACGCCCTGCGCACTTGATTGCGCGCGCAGGTATCGGTTTTGTACCTGAAGACAGGCAGATTTTTCCCGACTTGACAGTAGAAGATAATCTGGACATCGCCATCAAGCGGGGAGCCAAAGGGCACGATGACTGGAGTATTGATCGCGTCTACAGCATGCTCCCCTTGCTCGAACCGCTTAAAGATAGATTGGGCGGACAGCTCTCAGGCGGCGAACAACAGATGCTTACGGTAGGGCGGGCTCTGATGGGTAACCCGGATGTGTTGTTGCTCGATGAACCGAGCGAGGGCTTAGCGCCGATCATGGTTCAAAAGATCGGTGATTTGATCCACGCCCTCAAACAACTCGGTAAAACCATCGTGCTGGCTGAGCAAAATCTGCACTTCTGTCTCGGGCTGGCTGATCGCGCAGTTGTAATCGACAAGGGCAGAGACGTCTTTTGCGGAACGATCGCAGAGTTAAACACCAACGCTGACATCAAACAGAGATATCTCTCTGTGTAAAATCGCCGCATCAAATAGCCAGGTGATAGGTGGGTGATGTATGGCGCTTGGATTGTTTATGTTTGTGGTGGGTCCCAGCGGGGCGGGCAAAGACAGCCTGATCGACGGCGCCAGAGCTGTACTCGATCCAAACCACTACTGCTTTGCACGTCGAACAATCACCCGACCAGCTGAAGCGGTCGGTGAGGATCACGAAGCCTGCTCGACTGAAGAATTCAACGCGCGTGTTGCAGCGGGTCAGTTTCTGGCATCCTGGCACGCACATGGATTAAGTTACGGATTGCCCGTCAGTTTGCTCGACAACATTTTCGCGGGTCAGCACGTCATTGCGAACGGCTCGAGAAATCTGGTGGCCGAGCTCGCAGCCAAAATACCATCTTTTGTGTTGATTGAAATCACCGCATCAGCCGGGATTTTGGCGCAAAGGCTGGCCGCACGCGGTCGTGAGTCGCAAGAAGATATTGCCAAAAGGTTGAATCGTCACGTGACCCCCTATCCAGAGGGCGTCACAGTAGTGAAGGTTCTCAACGATCAGACGCTCGAGCTCGGAATAGCGCGATTTTTAGAAGCGATAAAAGCGCTGACTCAATAGGCACCTGGCGCGAGACACAGCAAGACGCACTAAGTGCCTGCTTCGCTGATGTGTTAGTCACCGAAGCCGTTCGCAACAATAACCTCAACCAGATTGGGACGTCCGCTCTCGACTGCACGCTTGAGCACTGATGACAGTTGAGTGGGATCGGTGACTCGCTGAGCTGTCATCCCCAAGCCTTTGGCAACTGCAACAAAGTCAATCGGCGGATCGTTCATATCCATTGCTGTAAATTGGTCAGTACCTCGCATCGCAAGCAAACGTTCTTTAATGATGCGGTAGCTACGGTTATTGATGATCACGTACGTGATGGGCAACTTGAAATGTGCAGCAGTCCACAAAGCTTGAATGCCATACATCGCGCTACCGTCACCAATAGTTGCAACGACCGGGCGATCGGGTTGGGCCATACTCACGCCCACTGCACCGGGCATCCCAAAGCCCAGACCACCACTTGCCAAACTGTAGAACGACCTTCTGTCGTCCGCTGGGAACATAATCGCAATACCCGCTGAAGCTGTCAGCGTCTCGTCGACCAAGATGACATTTTTTGGCAGTACGCTGATTAGTTCAGCTGACAGGTAGCCTTGATCAATTGGCGTTGTGTGTGCCGCTGCTGCCACTGCTTTTTTAGCCACTTCTCGCTTAGCAGACCAATTAATCTCACTCAGGTCTTGTACACGGTGCAAAGCCGCTTTGGCATATTCTTCAGTACGCAAACCTTTAATGACAGGCAACAAGGCTTTAATCGTCTCAGCGACATCGGCGCGCACTGCATGATGGGTTGAATAGTTTTTGCCAAGCTCCCAGTCGCGCTCACTGATATGCATGACTGGCATGCCATCGGGCAAAGGCTCTACATCATTGCGTGGAGACATACGGAGCAAGTCTGCCCCAAGGCAAAGCAAATGATCATACTGCGACAGCGTCTGGCGGATTCTGACTTGATTACGGGTCAAGTCACCCATATTGCATACATGGCTTGCAGGGTAGCGAGCGTTATAGGGCACAGACTCGAGATATACCGCTGCGCCAAGCAATTCAGCTAACTCGGATGCTTCGGCAAACACGTCACCATCGGCGATCTCTTTACCGGCGATGATGACAGGGCGTTTCGCAGCGAGCAATGTCTCAGCCAACTGCTGAAGCTTGCTATCGCTGGGGCGATTGCCGGTATCGACTCGTGTGGGAAAGCCAAAATCAATCTCAGCCTCTTCGTCCAGTACCGAACCTGGCAAACTCAAAAACACCGGGCCCATGGGCGGCGTCATCGCAATTTTGGCAGCACGACGGACGATACGCGGGAGATCCTCGATGCGTTGCACTTCGTATGACCACTTGACCAGTGGCGCAGCGATCTCAACTAATCGGTCGTAAAGCAGAGGCTCTTGCAAACCGTAACCCACTTCGTACTGACCCGCCGTGATGAGCAAAGGCGATCCCGAAAATTTGGCGCTATAGATCGCTCCCATGGCATGGCCCAAACCCGGTGCACAGTGCAAATTACAGGCTGCCAATTTATTCGAGGCTCGGGCAAAACCGTCAGCCATCGCGACCACAATCGACTCCTGCAAGCCGAGCACGTAGGTGAGTTCGGGAAACTTCGGTACAGCTTCCATGATGGCAAGCTCGGTCGTGCCAGGATTACCGAATAAGTGGGTTACCCCTTCATCGAGCAATAAACGGATGAATAAGTCGCGCCCGGTGATTTTTTCTGTTGCCATGATTAAAGTCCTGCCAATTGATTCATCTTGCTGGAATCCAGCCCCAGTTTGCTTGCAGCATTCAACATGTCCCGCCAAGTGTTTTCATCCACTGGGATGCCTTCTGCCAGACGCTTTGCACGGGAGATACGCTCAGGCTCACCCGCAAGCTTTACGCCCTCAGAACCTGGCATCGCCGGCGACGCTTTTACCCATTGAACAAACTGCTGCATTTCTTCCTGAAACAAAGCGCCTTGACCAAACTTCTCTGGATCAAAAATAATCGTGAACATACCGTTGAGGATTTCTTTGCGGCCGTCTGCGGGCTTGCGGCAGGTCATGCCAGCAGCCAGGGCGCCGCCCAGCAATTCACAGATCAAGGCCATGCCAAAGCCCTTGTGCTCACCAAACGTACGCAGCGCGCCGTAAGGTTCGATCACACCGTAACGAGGATCGGTGGTGGGATGACCTTTGTCGTCAAGCATTTGGCCGGGCGGTAATTGCTCACCCTTGTTATGTGCGACACGTGTTTTGCCCTGTGCCACAACGCTTGTCGCAAAATCAAGCAAGATAGGATCGCCGCCCGTTACTGGGATACCGACGGTAAAAGGGTTCGTACCAAATCTGGCATCGGCGCCACCCCAAGGGGCGACAATAGGACGCGAAACGACATTCACAAAGTGCAGGGAAATCAGATTGTGGGCGACAGCCATCTCTGCCCAGGCGCCAATACGACAAAGGTGGTGAGAGTTACCCAAAGCAACCATGCAGCTGCCGTACTGTTTCGTACGCTCGATGCCGAGCTCCATTGCTTCGTGACCAATAACCTGACCAAAGCCGTGCTGACCGTCGAGCGCCAACATGGCACCGCCATCCATCCGCAACTCGATGTGCGCATTGGCCTTTAGCCCGCCTTCTAAAAATGCTTCGGTGTAGCGTGGAAGCATACCCACGCCATGAGAGTCGTGACCGGTCAAATTGGCCTGTACCAAGTTATCTGTCACGAGCTCGATTTCGCGCGCTTCACTGCCATAACCAGCCACCAGATAACGCACAGCTGCGCTGAGTTTGTCGGCGGGTATCAGATGCATGACTGCCATGGTGTCTCCAGTTGTCGAATCGCTTTTATTTTTCGCTGACAAGAGCATAGCGCAAGGCGGGGCATTCACTCAATTGAAACATTAGCTGTCTAAGCTTCGCTGGATTTATCTCCAGCGTTTACGTTTAGATGCTCAGCCAGCTTGTTAATGGATATCCACGATGCCAACTTCCTGTTCAAAAACAAAATTCTTACTAGCGGCAGCGCTCACCCTGGTGTTGAGCCAGGCCGTTTTTGGGCAGCAGGCGGACAACCGCCCTGTCCTGAGAGTAGCTGTACAACAAATCCTGACGAGTGGTGCCCTCGATCCGCTGCGTGAGCAGAGCAATGTCGGGACGAGAATCCTCCCGATGATTTATGCCCCGCTAATTCAGCTTGACACCACCGGCGATCTCTCAGAACAGCCTGCGCTTGCTGAGTCCTGGAAGCGCATCGACGACAAGACCGTCGAATTCAAACTTCGCAAGGGCGTAAAGTTCAGTAACGGTGACCTCGTTACGGCAGAGGATGTCGCCTTTAGTTTTGGACCAGAGCGTATGTTTGGTACCTCCAAACCACGTGAGCTGAATCAGGACTCAAAAACGATTGCTGTTGATACTGGCAAAAAGAGCATAACGCTTGACCCCAACGGGATGGGTACGCCTCCGCCTGAAGTTGTGGCGATCGCAAGAAACTTATGGCCCTCGCTGATTGGCGTCAAAGTCATTGATGCACAGACCGTACAGATGATCAATGCAGTGCCCGACGTAACGCTTGAGGGTCGGGTCGCACGTTTAGGTTCAGAAATCATCTCCAAGAA
>Ga0007807_1000033_pt1 | contig 42893 bp, 56 predicted proteins | sample CryBogCBE12Aug09_FD_71220 | JGI IMG/M metagenome (GOLD analysis project Ga0007807, IMG submission 71220) | Freshwater microbial communities from Crystal Bog, Wisconsin, USA - CBE12Aug09 | ecosystem: Environmental > Aquatic > Freshwater > Lake | place: Crystal Bog, Wisconsin, USA | collected...
GATGCAATTGGATCGTATACAGGTCCTCGAGATCTACCACGGTAAGGAGAGATAATATCCTCTACCTTGGACATCTTATTGTTTACCATACCTATTTTCCTTAAATGTGCAGCACCGTAACAAGTCCGACCTTCGCGACTACATCCATCAACGAATACGAGATCACCCCCTGTTCAGCAGTGATTGTCTTGGTTTCCTGGAGATAGTAGACAATCGGGTACAGCGACCATAATGCGACTGTCAGGTAGATAGCAGTCTTGTTCTTCTTCTGGGATAGCAGGATGTACAAGATCGGAATGAACGGGATCATTCCGTACCAGAACCATGTAATATCGTCCTCTTTGATTCCCTTGTATCCTGCGCCAATCATGAGAATATCAAGACCAATTGCAGCCGCAATCGTGCTCATTGGAGACCCATTCGCAATTAGGATTGACGCGAGCATGATGGGTGTGGTCAGAATCCAGTCAGCATAACGATAGAACTCGGCATTTGCTGGGTTGTGCTGCATGTACCAGTACGAAACTGCAGCGATTCCAGGAATTACCGATAACCAAGCGACTCCCTGAAATAAGGTATAGACTGCCGAAGTAATCAATATCGTGAAGGCAATAATTTGTGCACCTTCACCATAATTTGTGGCTGACGCAACTCGCTGTCCCGTAAAGAACCCGGGTAGGAGAACACGAGGAGCAAATTGGGATATCATCGCAAGGGACATAATATATTATATTAGAGGCTGGAGAAGAGTCTGAAGAATGTAGACAATCACAACTCCAACAGCACCCAGAACGGCTGCGCCGGTGAGCGATACAACGCCAGACCCCGAGTACGTGTTCGGGATGTACCGGAGGATGATCGACTGGACTGGCGTGAGCGACAGAACAAAGATACCGCCAAAGATCGCAATATAGGTCATGATGCTCTTCAGCACAGACTTGGCAGCATGGGGGTTCATGGGCGCGGCGGAGGTCGGGTGCGGCGGCGTGTAAATCGCAGCCGATGTTCCCGGGGTAATCATCTGGGGATAGGTCGTCGCCGAAGGAAGTGACATCGCCGGCTGCTGGGAACCACCCGGAGGCATCAACTGGTCAATCGGTGTAGCATCCATTTATACTTACTATTACGAAAGTCTCGGGCTCGGGCACGACGCATCCTCCACCCGATACCGATAGCACTTCCCATCAACTCTCGTAATCATTGTTTTGATTTCCGAGACAGGAAGCGCACACGAATCAATCTCTTGCTGGGGGCGATGAAACATTAGGACGGCGAGACCAAGCCCAATCACAAACGAGAAGAAGTAATTGGCTTCGGGTTTCTTTAGAACCTTGCTGATCTCCATTGTTTACTGATTTAGAAAATCAATGGTCTCCGTGCACGGATACTCATACGCAACCGCCCGGAAACAGGCGTTCTCAATGTTCGGATTGCGGAAGATCAACGCGGGATTATGAACTTCAGGAACCATTTTCTTAATTGTACGGGGCGGCACAAAAATAGTTGTGACAATCATTCCGACAAGGAATCCACCAAAAATCCATAGGATATTGAACATCTTATTCTAACCCAAGAGATTTGTAGATGCGGCCAAGGGTTTCTGTAGTATCGCCGCTCCATGTAATTGTCTTCTTACCCATCGGAATACTCGCACCTTCCCCAAAATTCACGAAGAGATCGGCAATATAGTAGAAAGACCGCCGATCATTGATCCAGACAATTTTTGGATCATTCTTGTCCATCTCATCATAAAATCGATCGCGCTGGTTCGTATACCCTCCTACGAGAACAACAAACATCTCTATCTCTAATTTAATAGAGAATGGTGGATCTTCGTAAATTTTACGACGGGCGTTTATTTCTGTGCATCATTGTAGCGGCGGCAATTGTCGATACAACTGGCCTGTTTGTTTGGCGATACACCTCTGAACCCGATGCCCCAATTACGAAATGGTACGATCGGTATACGACAGTCGCGTATGTCCTCGATGTCTCGTCAATGGTCATTGGTATGGTTCTTGCTCAGCTTATCACTGCGGCTGTGGGAGGTCAGTGGAACCTCATCGCCTTTCTAATTGTTGTTGTCACTGTCCAGTTGACCCACGACCTGTTCTTTAGCCAGGTCGTGGTCCCGATGATTCCTCCTGGACGAAATTCAATTATTGATTTGATGCTTGAGTATTCCACGATGAAAGGAGCCGGCTGGGTCCTTGTTGTGGACGGCATCTACATGATCTTGACAGCTCTTCTCTCTGGATTCCTCTACTCTTACCCTGCACATATCACATGGTTTGCCGGGTTGTTCACGTTGTACACAACTGGATACATTCTGTACACTCATCCCTCGAACTCGATCTCAAAGTAGAAATGGAAGTAGGGTTTGTGGGCAGCACCTCCAGTCTTCTTATGAATATACGCCTGTCCCGTCTCTTCGCTGACTCCAATATGTAGTTCATCTCCCTTTCCTGAGCACTGAGGATCAAGACGCCATTCCATCCCCTCTTCGTTGGGGTTCACATGAGACACGGGAGCTTTGGGGGTTGACATCACGGTAGGGAACTGTAGACGATACTTGTGACCGCTGTGTATCTTCACCGATTCATCTAGATACTTATTGAGATTCTGATTATCAACTGCTCGTTTCACAAGCTCGTCAGTCAGAAGACCGGGCTTTTCCGAATCAATGAATTCACGGATCATTGAAATCACATGTTCCTTGAATTTATCATCGACTGTACCTTCGCTGCGCTTACATGCGACTGGCAGGGCTGAAAAGGTGACGCCGGGAAGTTTCTTGCTTGCTTCGTGGAGTTTGACATCTGTAGGAGGAGAGATCATGACTCCACTATCCACTGTGACAGGAGCCGGGGCCGGAGCCGGAGCAGGGGCAGGAGCAGGGGCAGGAGCAGGGACAGGGGCGGGTTCACGGGATGGAGAAGGAGAGGGGCTACGAGACCGGGCATCCTTGAACAGGGGATTCACACCGGGCTTGACGGCAAGACGCTGTTCGGCTCCACGGCTCATTTCCTCTTCATCCTCCGATACCGGTGTAGGGGTCGGAGGAGCAGGAGTAGGAAGAGGCGAAGGCGAAGGCGAGCGCGAGCGCATTGGGTTTTCGTATGTGGAGGGAGAGGATAGACGGTCCGTTGCTCCCCTTTCCATCGAATCAGTAGCGATTGTGCGATCAAGCTTACGTCCACGTGTAGGCGCAGGGGCAGGGGCAGGTGCCGGAGCAGGTTCGGGTGCAGGTGCAGGTGTAGGAGCTGGAGCTGGAACAGGTTCGGGTGCAGGTGCAGGTGCAGGTTCAGGAGTTATTGGCGGAGATGAAGGGGGAGGAATATTTCCAGACACTAGAGATCCGCTCGCAACGTACCCTGGTGAAATACGACCCTTTAGAAGACACACCATCTCAAATCCTGCTTTCAGCTGTACATCTCCGCGCCCACGAATCTTCAGTGTAACGGGTTCATTGAGAAATCCGTGGATCGCAAGGCGATGATCTTTCTCACCAATCGGTCCAACGAAAAAATCGTTAAACTCTGCCGACTTCTTGGAGAACGAAAGACCGTCAATGGGAGACCGAAGAGTAAACTTGATTTCGTGGCGAGCAGATACATCGCGAGGAGTCAGAAGAGGGCTTTCAGGGGGAAGGCTAATACTATCGGACTTCAGAACACGAGGATTCTCCAGAAACTGCTCGACATCTGATGCAAAGTGAAATAGCGGCATCTCCATCACCTGATCGAACTCTCCAACAATCGTCGTTCCAGACATCACGTCGCCCGACGATTTCTTAAGAATCTTCTTTGACGCCCGCGTCTTCTCCCGTGTCTCCGACTTCAACTTCGTGATTTTAGTTTCCGATGTAACATCTCCCATCAGCGTCATAACTGGTGTGAGCTCATCGTTCGCAGACCGAAAAAGTTTGAATTCGTGGACAAGAACCTCGCGAGGATTCGCATCTGGATCTGCGAGCTCAATGTATCCAAAGTCGTCCGCTGCCATTATTATACTACTTCAAGAAATGAGGACGATGGCGTTTTCGGTAGGTGGCAAATCGAACCTTTGCACCATTGTAGTAGGCTCGATAACACACAACTGCATCATCGGAGACTTTGAATTCAGGAGGCATCGCACATCGCGGCGAAGTCGGTCCCTTTGATACTAGATTTACTGGGTACACGATCGAAAGCCAGTCGAGATGTTTCTCGCACGCATGTTCACGATCGCTGTAGCGGTAATGGTACTCATCAAGGAGTGCGAACGTAAGATTCACGAGCCACTTGTAGTTGTCGAGCGATTCGCAGAGCCAGAGGACACAAGGGTGCTTGCGATGGGTTGGTTTGTATCCTCCGTTAGGAGCGCAGGATAGAAACGGTGGGGAGTTGCTATGTATCCAGTGGCAGGTATACAGGAGCTGGCAAGATTCAACAATCATTTTGACAACATGCTTGTCGCAATGATACTTTGCACATTTACGAGGATTTGGGTGTAGAAAGAAGATGTTCATGTTTGGATTCGGAGGGCTGCTGCTTCTCTCCTATGGGCGGCAAGGATACGTTTTCATTGAAACGGGCTTCGGCTTTCGCAGGTTCAATTCCCCGATACACCATATCCATCTTGAGTTTGAGTAAAATCGACCGGCGAGACGGTTCGGGCATTATTACATATCAATACGATTTCGCACAACATTATTGAACGAAAATTCCTTCAGCGGAATATCCTTGCGCGTTTCCTTAGCTTCTGTCACATACTTTGTCGTCGTGTACTGATTCATCAAAAATACTATGAATACCGCGGCGACAAGGATAAGCATGAGGGCGTTAAACCACCACGATCCGTGCAGATTATGAATATTTTTCGATTGTAGAAGATTATTTTGAACACGCATGAGGGTCCCGTCGTCAACGAGATGCATAATTGTTTTTCGCGTATACATAATGATAGCCGCTTTAACCGCCGGATCCGCCGTCTGTTGTTTCGGCGTTGCGTATATGTCTCATCAAGTCTTTCCCGTTGTTCCCGTATCCGATGGCGATCTTATTAAGAATAAGTCAACTCTCGGAACTGTGAACCTTGTATCCCCTTCAGAGCTTAAGGAAAAGACTCTGAAGGAACGCATTCAGGCGTATACATCTGGACAAGCAAACCTGCAGGATGTTCTGCTTGTGACGACCGAGAAACCAACTCTCAATCAAGCATATGTCGTTGTTGCCAAGAAAATCGAGCAGCTTCCTTCCGGTTCCGAAGAGCGCGGGCAGTACGAGTTTCTTAAGAAGGCGGCAGACGATCATTACAGTGGGTTTGTGCCCGCTTCAGCACCTGCGCAACCCACGGGTGTGTCTCTCCTACAATCCGCAGTCTCCGGAGGGCGGAAGGGTTTGACACGATAGCACGCACAAGTTCAAGTTGATCTAAAAATGTCGGATTTAACACTTCAACCTCTAGCTGTCCATACAGGAGAGATTGAAGTATATCATTGTCCATATCTTTATGCTACACTGGTGAGGCTCTGCGTATACGGGTTCCCGCGGAAGGCATCCAGAATTGAAGGATCCATATTCTTGATCTGCTGGTCCTGGGGCAGCGGCTCATTGTAGCGGAACTCTCCCTGCTGCGCCGTCGAGGATGTGGCAGGGACAACATTGGCAGGATCCACAAACTGGCGGATATTCACCATCATATCCTCGTCCTTGTTTGTCTTGACTGCGCCCACCACCGACTCGCCTGCATGGATGGCGGTGTATCCTCCGGGCGTGTAATTCGTCATTGCCGTGATCTCGCGACCGGGGTTCGTGTACGCCACGAGGTAAGGATCCACGACGTACGATCCCTCCGTCGCCGCACCCGCACCACCACCAGGTCCAGACCACTCGCCAACCGTCAGCTTCATGAACTGTTCGAACGGCTCAGTGAACTCGCGAACATAATTGGCAAATGTGAATGACGCACCTCCCGTTCCATAGTACTCAATATTCGTGGTCTCACGCTGCTGCTCCTTGTACATCTGCTCTGGGAAGCTTGCCGGAGCAACCTGTGCGCCCGTTGTTGTGTTGAGGTACATCAGCTCTCCCGTATCCTTGTCCGTGAGAACCTGGAAGGTATCGGGGCGGTTCTTCATGACAGGCGCCTGTAGACCAGGCTGCGTAATGAAATGCGAACCAGGAATGACAGGCTTGTCATACGACAGCTTGGGTTTGTTGGCAGTACGCAACTCGTCGGTCGTGCGCGGCTTGGCGAACTCCTGGGTCGCGTTGAACTGCTGATATCCTCCTGAACCGAGATTCGTGTATCCATCGTTAATGCCGGGAGCCACACGCGTCTGCTCGATCGGAAACACATTCTTCATGTTATTTCCAGCCACCATGCGCGACTGCATGAAATCTGACTCGTTCTGGTTTCCGAATGGCAGTCCCTGACCGGGCACAACGTCATAAAAGGTCTGGACCTCGCGCTTCTGGAAGTAATCGGTTCCAGTTCCCGAAAATGTATCGAGAATCGACGTTGTGGCACCCGCACGCATATTCTGGGTCACCTTCGCACCGAAAAAGGGGACCATGTTATTATGTCCCTTTGGCTGCTGGGAATATGTAACGCTGTCATTTACAGTAATTGTTCCGGGAGCAGGAGTTATGGCATCAACAAAGCCCTCGCGACGAGGAGGCTGGGGGTCCTTGTATTGGGTTGCAAGGACATATCCTAGCAAACCAACACCGGTGAAGAGTGCGAGTTCGATCATTACTTACTATACTGATGAAAATTCGTGGATGTCATGGTCCGCGACGGAGCACGGGTATTCTTAAAATACTCGAACGGAGGAATCGCATGTTCCTGAGGGCGATAGACAAGCCACTGAAAGTTATTTGGCTGTAGCCGTTCCTTTGCAAGCGGGACATTGAACGATCCCACAAACGGAGTCCTCGGCGGAGCGTCCTGTGCATTGACTGGTGTCTGGAACATCCATCGCGATTGAAGGACGTGCGCATCATCCGGATTCCAAGTGCTCATATTATACTACCTGATGAACAAAATTTGATAAGCTTGATCCAATCTGTCCAAAGGTATCATTGAGAGCTCCCAATGGGGCAGTCGACGAAATATCTATGCTCGTTGTGATTGCCGGGGGAGGAGCAAGAGGTGGTGTGGATGTTGTCGCAGATGAGCTCATCAGTGTCGAGGTCACCTGGGGAGATGTTGTAGACGTTGTGGGGGCAGAGGGTGTAGCTGGCTGGACAGATCCGGGGACAGGCGCGGCGGAAGGAGTGGCTGTCTGCGAAGACTGGATGCTCATATCGGGATACTCCGACCAAGTCTTCTCATTGAAAGGTAGAACCACATACTTGCTCAAGTTCTTCTGGAAGTACCCGACAAGACGGTCGGCTGTAGGGTCGGCAACCGCAGTCATCGACGATGCCATCTTCTGGGGGCGCACACCATAGCAGTTCACTCCGAACTTCGTCTTGGCATCAAAGTATCCTCCGTTGATTCCGGGGCGACCACACTGAATGCGCTTCTTGGGATCCGCCTCCTGCTGCGCCTTCTCCCAGGTCGACTGCTGGGTGGGGAAGAGGGCAATACCGCCTAGGCTCCATCCGTATCCGCACCATTCGGCTCCAGAGTTGTATGCCTGTTCAACCTGTGAGTACGACGCAAGCTCAGAGTTGTACGCCTTGCACACATACTTCGCCTGATCATAGGTGAACGAATTATCAGAGATATAGAACACTTCCTCCTTAGGACCTAGATTGACCGGAGCAGTCGACACGGGGATATCGTGATGAGCCTCCTGTGGGATGGTGAACTGAACATCTAGTTCACTAGGTTTGGTATCGACCTGTACAAATCCATAATAGTACAGTACGAAGGTCAGAAGCCCGATCATAATCACTGAAATCACGAAAGCGTACATATCCGTAATCGCAAGCGTAATGAAAATGAGGGCAACAAGCACAGCTCCGGCAATAATGAAAATGCGCGTAAAATCCTGATGGCGACGAGATGAAGAGGCGGGTGCAGGTGTGGATGTTGGTGCAGGCATTGAGCTAGATGATCCAGATCCCTGGGGTGCTGTAACGACTGGCGGGGTAGGAGTTGTCGGAACCGGGGGCGGAACCGGGGCAGGTGCAGGGGCTGGAGCCGGTGAAGGACCAATTGTAATTGTTGTTGGGGGAATGAGAGAGGTGGATGCTGTACCGACAGATGGAGAAGGTGTCATAAGATTCGGAGGCACCTGCCGAATACCGCCCGCCGATTGCTGAAATGCTGACATAATTGATTTTAAGACGTCTCCAACAGTCATAGTCAGAACTGGAGGAGGCGCGGGCGTACTGGAGCTCATTAGTTTTCATATAGGAAATAAAGCAGGACTCTCATCGCTGAATCGACAGGGAACTTTCGGGAGTCCATCTCGCGGACATTCTGGTCGTCGAGAACGTACCATGCATGTCCAGGTGGAAGCTTACGTGCATACGCCCACCAATGCCCTCCATTAAAACAGACGACTGAAAACAGAAAGTACTTCTTTCCGTTCAGAACAAGCATACTCGAATAATCGATTGAGACCGTTGACCAAATCATAAGAACCTTCGGGAATGTTCCAAAGAGAACCTGCTTGATACATCCTCGACCAGAACACTTCTCACATTTCCATTCGGGTATTGTGTGTGGGCGAACGTACTCGGTTATTGCATCCAACAGTGTAATTCCACGTTGCGAAGGCATTAAGTTCAGATCGATTGTTGAGGTTGTTTTGAGCTGTGTATCGTGGCACTGGCTACATTCAATACGATCTCCAAACTCGAATCGGAACTCCTTGTCGAGCCAGGGGAGTTTATCGCACAGGTGGACAATTAATTCATGACTGTCTCCGATATTCTCGCCAGCGGGCATATACGTTGTCTTGATACACTCGAACAGTTCACGTAGTCCAGTCTGTCCACGATTCCGATAGACTGATTCAAGGCATACATCGACGGGATTTTGTTGATCAACGTTCTTTCGTTCAGAATATCGATCCATGAGAGGCGGGCACGAGAACAATCCTTGAAGTGCGGCGTTTACCCAGCAGCTTCCACGATGGTTGTGAAGTCCGAACATCTCTTTGTCTTATATCTTAATTCCCAAAGGAACTAAATGTATTGAGAAACCCTGTCACCTCCGACTTTTCGTTGAAGGGGCGCATGAGATCAAATTGTGACTGTGCTTTGGTGAGGGCTGAAATTGTATCGCCCGGTTCCCCCGGCGTGGTGGAGGATGGCTGCGATCCGGCGTGAATAGGGCAGCTCATCGAATTTGTGGGGCAAGAGCACGGTACAAGCGAGCTCTTGGGAACATCATCATTCAGATCGGCTCCGGACGATGATGTTGTCAAGCTCGAGAATGAGGGTCCTGGAATCGTTCCGTTGACAACCGCCTTCTGACTGCTTGGCCAGTTGTACTGGGTCGATGTTGACAGATCGGGAACAGAGGCAGCTCCGTGATTGGCTCCAGAGTCAGCTGCAAGACCATCTAATGGTGCGGGTAGACCAGACTTGGACGGAATGGTGATTGTGATTGGGATATTGATCGGAATAGGTGATGTAGGAGCAGCCGGTGTTGCACTTGGAGGCGGTGTAGCAGGGGCAGGAGTTTGGGTAATGGTAAAGAGAAGCTCTTTATCGCCCGCAAAGACTGAGAGTGGCTTGCTGTACAACGGGTTTGAGAATTTCACATCTGCAGGGGGAGACCCTGGACCAAAATCAATATCGGTCAGGGGGAATTCGTATGACTTTCCAGAAGGAGATCCGTTCACTTTCATCGTGTACTGGAATCCTTTTCCAATTCCGTCCTTGACATCCTGAAGCTGCGGGAAATAGTTCATCTTGTTCACATTGATAATAAAGCTCGGAGAGGTCACAACATTCTCCGTCGAATTCGGTCCGGAAATAACATCACCTACCGGCATGAAATCGGTCTGAAACACAACTGTCGGAACGGTCACTGCCATTCCTTCCCGACCGCTTCCTACGTACCATGTCCATACAAGGTACAGGACTAAAAGTCCAATAAGCACTGAAGGAATAAGCATCTGCTATCTATTACTAATGTGCGTTAAATTATCATGGATGTACAGGGCACTCTCCAGACTGCGAGGCGCACGTGCATGAGACAAGGGATCCACGCTTCACGGTCGGTCCAGGTCCAAATAGGTCAGGGTAAGGAGATGTTGTTCCGAGTGTTGAGGGAGCATTAACGGGAGCAAGCGTGGAGACTGTTGTTGATGATGATGAAGGAGGAGCAGTGGCATTCTGGACAGCTGTTGAGACATTTGTGAGTAGGTTCTTGGTTGCCGGATCCGTCTCGTTCTTCGCTACAGTCTGGAGAAAAGAAAGACCCTGGCTCAGAACTTGGCTTAGCGGAGATGTTCCGGGAGCAGGGGGGAGCGAAATATTGGCATTGATCCATGGCGTGTTTGCCGAGTGAGGAGCATTGGGATCCGTAGTAAGTCCAGACATAGACGGGGGAGCTGAGCCGAGAGTCGATGAGATCGTTGGCTGGGCAGTGGATGGGCGAGGAGCCAATTGAACTCCTGAGAGCGGAGGAGGAGGCTGGGGGCTGTATGTAGGTGCAGGTGTTTGAGGAGATGATGTCGTCAACTTCTCTCGTGTCGGTGAGAAAAACGACCCCCAGAAATCCTCGCGCTTTCCCGTGCGTTCATCGATAGGTTTGAGCCACTCAGGTTTCGGCGGAGCATTCGGATCGACATCCACTTCGCGACCGCTCTTATCGATAAACCGTTCGTGCGTCGGCATGAGAACAAATGCAAATAGAAGGAGTAGGGCTACCGAAACCCATACAATGACTTCAGTACGGATCATTTCCTCTTGCTATAATAAATGTCAAAATATCGTACAGCGAAAAAGACGGCCGGACGTCGTCATAAGAAGACGACCCGTAAGAGTCGCAAGTCTCTGCGTTCAAAGACATACCGGCGGCGGTTTCGCGGCGGGTATTCCCCTGTAGGCCCGGACGGAGGAAACGCGGGTCAGGTTCCCGATTCGTATCCTTCGCAGTCCAGTGGCAAGCTCCCTGATCCGATGGCAGCGGCCGGAGTCTCTATCGGGAAAGAGACTTATTAAGACCATTGTCAAATGCGGCAGTTGTATCGTCGGCACCTACCCAGAAAGGCGACATTGCTGAATACTTCGCCTGCTGCTTCGTATCATTTGGAGCAAACTCCTTGAATCCAGTGAACGGAGTTGTTTCCTTGGGCAGGACAGATGGAACCGTTGAGACGGAGACATCGGGGCAAATATGACCGGCAGCCGACAACTTTGCCAGGAATTCGCGGTAAGGCTGAATTCCCTTGAAACTTATTGGGTTTCCATCCGTATCCTTACCTACCCACAGGTCGCGGTTGACAGGGTACAGATTTGCGGGGCAGGAGGTAGACATTATATTTTCAGTATACTTTATATATAATGCCGAAAGCGAAATCCTATACTAAACCTTCCGACAAGAAGGACGTTATGTCCGAACTATCACAGGATGTTCCTATGATCGTTCGTATTTATAGTAAGACATGTGGAGCGTGCCAGATGTCCGAACAGCCTTGGAAGACATTTTGTTCATCTCCTCCTCCCGATATCAAGGTCGTGGAAGTCGAACAGGACGCGATTCCCGATGAGATGCTGCCGGGCATAGAGGGGTTTCCCACATATGCCTTGCACACCAAAGACGGTAAAAATACTCATCACACGGGGGCTCTGATGTCCCCCGACGATATTCGGACGTTTATAAAAGACCGTTCGGTTCCGACGTAGATCCCTTGGCAACCACAAATGACTCAGAGTTCTCCTTGCGCGAGACATTGTCGCGGTTGAGGAAGGACTGGAATCCCTCAAGATCGTTAGGAATTGTGGTGGACGCCTGTGTCATCCACTGCCGAGCCGACTGCATGAGGCCGTACTTGTCCGACGTATCCATAAACAGATCAGATGTCTTCGAGAACGCCTCGTCGACACTTGATTTGACTTCGTCAACATTGATATTCGGAGGAGCTGCTGGGCGGTCGGGGTTATCCACATAATCCGTAAACAGCACGTTCATGAACGGATTCGAGGCTGTCGGGGTCGCATGGACCGAATCGAGCTTCGAGGGTAAGAACGTCTCTTTCAGCAGCTGTGTCTCAGGAAACATCTTTACGAGTACAACAGAGAGACCCATTACCGCCGGAATCAGGAGGAGGTACCATGACTTCTGGGTAATGAGAGCAATAAGAACCGACGAGTAAATCGTGAAGCGCACAACAGAGTTTAGACCTTCGGGGACCGTCATATCGTTGGTCGGCAGAAACCGAGACCACTTCTTAAACAGATTCGCGGGGTCGTTGAGCCAAAAAAGTTCCCGACCGCTCATTATTGTGATATTGAGAGTATTTACTTCTTCGCAACCTTACGTTGGAGACGAGCAAGCATTCGTGCCCGTCGTGCCTCAGGATGGTTACTCGTCAGATCAGCGGCAGTCCGAGGAGCATCTCCCGCGCCGGCGTTCGTGTCCCCGAAAAGTTCCGTCTTGAACAGCTTTCCAATCGAGTGCTTAAACTTCTCCTTCAGCATCTCAATTTCGCGAATCATATCGTCCTTCTTGAGACTGCCAGAGCGCATCTTCTGTTCAATCATTCCCTGTACAACACTCATCGCCCGCTTCGTCACTGGATGGTCAGGATTCTTGACCATCTCAATCAGGGCGGGAACGTTCGTAAAATCAATCTCGTCAAGTCCCAGCTTCTCGACATTGAGATTCTCCATCACCTCCATTCCGATCTTGAAGATACGTGTATCCTTGAGCGTCTCGAGAAGATCCTGAATACCCGTATGCGTCGTCTCATCCTTCAGAATCTCGTCGACCTCATCCGTTGACGCTGTTCCCGTCACCTTGGACCAAAGACCACGCACCGTCTCCATAATATCCGACCCGATGTATGAGCACACGAGAAACATGCGGACATACGTCCAGATCGTCTCCTGCTGCTTCTCAGAGGCGTCCTTCATGAGCAGACTAAAATCAATTCCCCGAAGAACCTCGCGGGGCTCGGAGAAGAAAGCATCGTCCTTCTTGATCACCGCCATACAGTGAGGCTGAAGATAGGTCTTGAACCGCTCAACCTCTGTCTTGTAATCAATCTCTGCATACTCCCGATCAAGAGTTTCGGAGAGGTGAGGAAACTCCTTGCGAATATCCTCCAAACACTCTTTGAGAACGTTCTGAATCTCAAAGGACATTTGTTTATAGATACATGGGGAATGTAAATCATATATTTACGCCACACGGTTGCCACCACGGTACGCCAGCGACTTCTCGTCCGAGGCAGAGAGACATAGGCATCCCGTATCCGCCGTGATACTGGACGGGCAGCACTCCGGCTTGAACTCGGAGTTCTGGAATGCGTAGATCTCATTGTCGTCCGCCGCCTCATACGGCTTCAGGGGAGTCGGAGCCGTCGTCTGCGACCACGAATTTCCGTTGGAAATATCGATTCCGTCGTACACACCCGAACCGGCATCATTGACAGGGGCACCAATCTCCTGCTGCATGAACCCCTCGCGACCGGCAGAGAGTAGAAAACGCGAAAGCAGGGCAACAACAAACGCAGCGGCACCAACGGCGAGAACAACAGTTGTCTTGTCCTTCATGATAGTCTTATTATTATTCGGATGACTTTTTATTTAGTTCGGCAAGTACCCGTTCCTGTATTTGTTCGAGCTCCTCTGAATTGTGAGAATCGGGGTAATCGCGAACACGTCTTGTTCCACCGTTAATATAGAAATATCCATCGGTATTTCCCATAAAGACCTGCATCTTATCGTGTTCGAGATACACAACGGCCATGACGCGGCCGTCCAGTGTAGGGGTTCCAGGACGAAGATTCCGCAGCTTGATACGTCCATAGGCAGTAAACACAGTATCTGTTGGCTCGAGCGCTTCATAGTTTGGTGGCTCCTCAATCTCTTCGTAGTCGGCAAATACATGTCCCTGAATAGGAATCTGGTGGTCTGTGGTATTGAGACAAATAATGAATTCGGGACGTTCGCCTTCATACGGAACTGATCTCTTGGAGTCGGATACATAGATCCATACCCCATCTTCACGAACAAGATGGGTTCCAGACACCACGATTCCGTCGTACACGTAGAGAGGGATCTTTTCAACAACACACACCATGACAGCGGTCACACGAGCCCCCGATTCCAGGATGTCGCCAACCTTCACTGCCGCAATCGGAATACGTCCTTCTCCCTTGACCACAATGGGAGTTTCCGGGTGAAAGCAGTAAGAAATACCAATCGCTGCACCAATTGGAATGAAGAAAAAGAGGAGGGGTGGAAATACGAACATGAGGAGAATCGCAAGACCGAAAATGATTCCCACAATCGCCTGGAGAAGAGTCTTGAGCATCTCAAACAGCGATGTAATAAAGTTAACTGTTGTAATGGCGATCGTTACAGTGTACCCGAGCGATCCCATAAGTTTTGCCGATAAATCACGGACCCTCGCAAGTAAAGTCAGAACTTCTCCGAATGAATTGTGGATTTTCGCAAATGTCTCGGCAGTAAAGGAGGTAATAAACGTCTGAATGCCGCTAATGAAATTACGAAAGTATCCAAGTTCCCCAACAATCGTTTCTACAAACCCGACAAATACACTGAACATACGATGTACAGGTTCCAGTGCTAGGGAAAAGACCTGCTGGGACATGGCATTTCCACAATACTGAAAATTCTCAAAGGTTGAGGTGTTTGGTTGAATGAGACCCGCAAAAGGCATGTAGATCGGATTACACCGATTCTCAATCCAGTTTTCACGAATGCTTTCAAGATTTGTCATCACATAAGCATACAGAATCACTCCCGCAATAAGGACGGGACCGATTGATACGGCTCCAATCGAAAGCCAATCCATTATCTTTACACCTCCTTTTGAATTTCATTATCTCTCCACGTGTGTATGTCGTCATCGGGGACTTCGTGGTCATCCAAAATCACAAATTCTCCAGTTGGCGAGGCAACAGCATAATGGCACTGACGAGTAATGAACTGAATATAGTCGTATGTTCCCTCCGACTTGATCTCGGTAATTGGAACAACTCCATTTTCGTTCAGGATCCAGGTTCCTGGAGATATAGGGACACTCTTGTACGTTGTCATTCCCTGCACCCGATGATGGACAATTCCATCAACCTCGCCTCCGTACTTCAACATATCTCCCAGTCGTATTTCCGACGCCATCACAATGCTGCTATTGTCTAGGATCACGTGCCCGGTAGGAAGAATGCCCGTGTACCGGTACTTTGTTGGATTTGACTTTTTTATGCGAGACTGGAAGAGTCCATAATGGTTCTCGACACGCCGGAAGAATTCGGCCAGAATTTCCGGATTGCTTGTCTCTTCGTAATCCTTGAAATAGAAGCCACCAATGGGAATTGTATGGTTCTCGGTATTGAGACAGATCAATCGCTCGCAGGGTGAAGACTCAACGGCCAATGGGTGATCTTCTACGCGTATCCACTTGCCTTCGAACTTCACCTTGTGATTTCCCGATACTTGTATGCTTCCGATCGTGTACATCTTCGTTCCCAAACTATCAAACACCAACGTGCTCTTGATCATTTGCCCATCTGCGAGTTTCATGCCTGGGCGAACGGCATGAATCGGCATTACTCCGTCGGTTGTAAAGATCGGGGTCTCTGGATGGAAACAGAAGAACTCGGCGGCTTGTCCAATCGGACCATTCTTCACGCTCTCTCCTGTCTGGACACCTGTATTGACAATATTCATGAGAACAGCGAAACTCGCAACCATTCGGTTCATCAGCGTTCGTACCCGACCAAACAACATTGCCGTGCTCTGGAGTGTCGTATGAAGCTTCGCAAATGTGTTCTGAATAATTCCGAGGAATCCATCGGCGGCTCCCGTAATTGCAGCACGCATATCGTTCATCGAGTTCATGATGGTATTCACTGTTCCAGTCAGAATACTGAAATTCTGGTAGATAGGATCAAGAACCACGCCAGCATACGACTGCGACGATTGGAGCATACAGTTCATGAAATTCGTGGCAACATCTGAGCCGACCATTCCCGCCAGGGGCATGTACACTGGATTGCAGCGGTACTGTACCCAATTATCCTTCAGATCTTGGAGATTTGCGAGGGCGTAGGTGTACAATCCCGCCGAAATGGCCAATAATGTGGTGATCAAAACGACCAAAACGGATTGGATGTCCATACGGTTCTGTTATGGTAAAATCAGATTTAATCTACACGATGTCTACATCCAATGATCTAACAACTCTCTCCCTTCAGCAGCTGAAGAAGATGGCAATGGGGCGCCGTATTAAGAAGTACTACATTCTTCCCAAGGCTCAGCTGATTGAACTTCTCACCATGCCCGAACTTCCCGATAAGTATCGCATCGAAAAGATGACGATCATTGAGCTGCGAGAGATCGCCAAGAAGCGCGATCTTCGTGGGTTCTGGTCAATGTCAAAGAACGAGCTCACGCGAATGCTATTTCCTGAACACAACGATGTTGTCCAGGATCGAGCCGCGCATGAGAAGAAGCAGGATAATGGTGAGGCAGGCAAACATGAGGATCCACAGCGTCAGGATCCCGAGAATGTAAGGGTACAGGTGGTGGAAAATGCGGGAGAGCAGGGGCTTGATGACATGAAGTTCAATGTAGGTGTGAGTCTCGGGCCTGCTCGTGAACTCTAAAACATCCTGAAAAATGTTGTCGAAAAAGCCACGCCCTGAAGCTTCCTTTTTCTCCATTCTTTTTGTCTACAGAACAATATAAACTAGCCATGAAACTATCCCAGAACAACCTTGTTCGCCTCGGTGCCGTGGTTGCTGGAATTGTTGTCCTTGTCGCCGTTGTGAATGCATACAGTGGATCGAAGTTCCTCGGCGAGGGTCTGGAGGTTGGCGGACTGGAGCCCCAGGGACCCCTGTCGAACAACCCCTCGTACCCCACTGCGTCGAACCCCCACTCTGAGGGTGGAGACCTGAAGCCCTCCCTCGCCCAGGAGGACCGCCACCCTACGGGACAGCAGACGTACTCGCAGTCTGTCCTCTCCCCCGAGGAGCTCCTCCCTAAGGGCGGACTCGGTGCTTCGTGGGCGGCGACGAACCCCGTTGGGCTCGGCGACCTGAAGGGACAGAACTTCCTGACGCCCACGTACCACTACGGCATTAACACGGTCGGACAGTCCCTGCGCAACGCCAACCTCGATGTGCGCTCGGACCCGCCGAACCCCCGTGCCGCGGTGTCCCCTTTCCTGAACTCCACGATCGAGCCGGACCTGTACCGTCGTGAGCTCGAGATTGGCGAGTCGGGTGCCGGTGCCAAGCCTTCGCATTAAAGAAAACGATATTTTGATGTGATTAGATAATGAACTACAGCCCCCCAATTATATTTATCATCGTTGCCAGTCTGGGCTACTTGCTCTATCAGTATGGCAACGGAGGACCGGGGAATCTTGTTGACGTCAAATCGTCAAAGGATGGGGAGGTGTACCAAGTCCAAGATCTTCCACGTAAGGAGGAAGCGGCCGATCGGTTAGCAGATATCAAGGCGAGGATGGAGAAGGTAGCTGCGTTTTATAAGCAGGAGGAGTACGCTAGCGACCCCCCCGCCAAACTCTTAGTTGAACGGTTCAATCCTGATCGAATTATGGAAAATTCAGTGACATCGCCCGATACCTCGTATTCCGAGAACAAGGGAGAGAAGATTGTCTTGTGTTTGCGCGACAAGGAGACTCCTCCTAATTATCCGTTCGAGGACAATAACACTGTCATGTTTGTTGTCCTTCACGAAATGGCCCACTTAATGACGGCCGAACTGTCTACAGGAAAGCACACCCCAGAGTTCTGGGCGAATTTCCGGCGACTTCTTGAAGATGCATCTCGTATTGGTGTCTATTCTCCGGTCAATTATAGCCGGACACCGGTACACTATTGCGGAATGACAATTACAGATAGTCCGTTGGATAAGTAAATGATTATTTTTTAACAACGGCTGTTGTCTTGGTCGTGACCGCAGCAACAACCGTCTTTGTCGTAGGATTCACAGTGGTTGCAACACTTGCAGCGACTGTGGTTACCGTCGCTCCGATTGTTTTGGTGGCAAGAACTGCACTTGTCGATGCAGCAGCTACCTGTAGAGCCTTCACACCTACTAAACTTGAGTTGGCAGCTGCAGTGACGGTCTCCCGTTTCAGTCGGGTAAGATCGCTCGCTGTCCCTGATTTTCCCTTCTTTCCTCCGAGGACCATGTATATTATACTACGATACGACAATTTGATAGACTTGTTGTAGTCCATTCGTAGTTCCAGAACTTAGTACATAGAAACTTTCATCGGGAGCTTGTGTTAGACAATGCAATACATCGCGTATAGTTGCAAATACGTTGACTGTTACAGTTCCACTTAGTATAATTTGAAGAACGTATCCGCTCAATCCAACGGTTGCAGTTGCATAGAGGTTTCCATCATTTGCTTGAATGATACCATATGTCAAATTATACCCGCCGGTTGGAATGACGTTTATAAGCTGATTTGTTGGCGGAAATATCTTAAGAATATTTGTTCCTGAACATACGTATGCAAATCCATCATTCGCATACACCATGGCTGTCCCTACAACACCGGTTGGAAACGGGGCGGGAACCATTGTTCCTTTTCCTGTTGACGGACAAGTGTACGCTCCTCCACCCTGCATAAGAACTGTAAAGGAAGCATCGGTTTGAGATTGCCCAATTCCGAAGCAGGCGCCTACACTTTGTGTGAGTGGTGGGGCCGAAATATTGACTCCCCATTTCCATCCAAGGTAAGCTTCGAATCCCTGCATCTGAGCCGATGTAAGTGCCTGATCAAATACAATCACTTCATGAACAGTTCCTTGAACGGGATAGTACGTGTTTCCTCGTTCGTATAGACCTCCAACAGAAAAAGGAGACACTGCTCCACTTATGTTTGGGCCGACAGTTGTCGTATATGTTTGTTCATTTCCATCGATTCCCATGATGAATGTTGCATTCGGGGATGTTGTTGAGGATGATAGGGAACCAGAGAACACGTGCGGAAGAGATTTATCTACTGGTACAGCATTCCCCGGTGTTTTTGTGTAGGTTGTTCCCGATACATGTGTGGATATGAGACCCCAATTTGTATCACAGTTAAATCCTGATCCATAATAGGATTTCCATTCTCCGACAGCAACCTGATCGAGCGTAACATTCTGGGCGAATTTTACTACAATAAACATCGAATAGGTTGTTCCAGTTAAAAGATTCCCGCAGAGGAAGGGGTTTCCACCGTTTCCTGTTAATAACGGGAATGAGAGTCCTGGCAATCCATTCAGAGCATTTTTAATAAGTATTGCACCCTGAGACGTTGGAATCGCAAGGACTCCATGGTTATTTTGTCCACTCTTGTCACTCCACTGAGTCACGGATGATTCACTCCCAACAAGAGTTGTTGGATCCGATGCATCAAGCCACAGGATTGGAGACAGTCCAGCAAATGGACTTGGTCCGGGAATATAGGCAAATTTAGATACAGATACAGCAGTTGGCGAAAGAACGGTGGGCAAGATGACTCGATCGATACATGTCGTATTTGACGACTGTATCCATTCAGCAATGTACAGTGCGCCATCTTGACCGGATAGTATAGATGTTGGCCAAGAATCTGTCGTATCAAGACTTGAACCATAATTATTCGAAATTGTTAGACGAATAGGGGTTGTATACGGAGGCGGAATCTTAATCAGTGCATGAATTCCTCGTAAATTCACGTACAAATTCCCATCGGATCCAAGTACGATTCCACAGAGAAACACTGATCCAAACTGTATGAGAGGACATGCAACCGCGGTGCTAACATAATTTAATGGCTGGAGTGGAGGCGGAGGTTGATTCCGCGTAACAGGTACATACGATGCCAGATCTGAAACAATCGAACTTACGGATGAAGCAGTGAGAACACTGTCAGATGTTTGTGGAAGTTTATGTTTTCCTACATAGCTTGAGGCTGCCGCAAACTGTGTAGAGATACGTAATGAACGAAGTAAGTCGCTTGAACTTGCAACACCTCCTCGCTTCCCACCAAATGATGATGACATAAGCTATCTTATTATTACACTATACCTGAAGAATAACTTAAACTTTACTCTCGAATACGACGACGAACCATAACTGCAGAATTGAGTGCTCCTACAATTGCCGGGGTAGTTCCAGCATACGCAGTTTGAATTGTGAATGCAGCGGGTGTTTTGAATGTAGGAATTCCGAGAGGACCGAGCCGAATCTGATTGATTTCCGTCGTGACTCCGCGCTCAATTGCGAGTAGCTTTGTATTTCGTGTAAGCATCGATGAATCTGCAACACGTCCGCCTTTCTTCCAGCTTCCAAGACCAACGTTAAAGGATGACATTATTTTGATCACATAAAATAATGTCAGAGGAGGTCTCCCTCCCCGTTCTGAATTTCCAGACGGGCAAATCCTCAAACGTTACATTCTTTCTTGATGACACAATCGAGACTGTTCGATCGCGCTTGGGGGCACTTATAGGTATACATCCTGATCGTCTGCGAATGTACGTCGAAGGCCAGTTTGATGGTGATTACTATGCCAAGGATTCACGCAAATGGGAGGATCTGTTTCTTCGCATGTCCCCTGAAGGAAAGCCCGTACGTAAAGGGCTTGTGTACTACAACAAGGCTCGCAATCCTCCCCTCATCCTCGATTCCCCGGAGTACGACAAGTCTGGATGGATGGCAATTGATTCGCGCAGTGATGCATCCTTCCGCGAACTTCGTCTTCTTGGAGTCCCCGAAGAACGGTCTTGGGTATTTCCACTTGACAATTCAGAGACTCCCGAACACCTTCCCCCGGCTGGAACGGTATCGATCGATATGAAGGAACTGTTTCAGACCTATCATTCATATGCCATCACCCAGTTTGTCTTGATTCCACATTCTGAACTTCTGCCCCAGCTGGAAGTCCGGTACTATCCTCGGTTCCGTGCAGAGACTCCAGGAGTTGTTCCCCCGGATACTGTTCGCGCCATTGCTCGTCAAAGTGATATTGTGACGTCTCTGACTACACTCCCTGTCACCCAGCCCAATAAAGTCTCGATTGTGAAAGCCCTGTGGAAACTACCGCTGGTGGACACAGATTTCGGAAATGCCCCTCGCAATCGCTTCGAACAGATCTTTTACGGAACAACGCTCTCAGACTCTCTCCCTGTTATCTCCTTCTTTTCCAGCCTGCAGCAGCAGTCCCGCCATAAATTCTTTACCGAGGCGGTCGATAAGACTCCGACACAGGATGTACGTACATGGAAATACTGGTGGGATGCTTCCAAACCCACACGTAACAAGCCTGCACTCCTCTTTTACCGAGGAACCTCTCGTCATTCGTATGATCGTATTACTGTATTTTCGACTGAAATTGTGATTTCGTGTTCTCGTACCGAAGATAGTTCGGATACCCATCTAGAACTCCAGAAAATCGCGAAGGAGTTCCTGCTATCAATTGATGGTCTGGAACCGTTCTTGGATCCAGCAGATTACGAAGATGATCGATGGGTGCTCCAAGATATGTCCGGAGTCGCACATTTCGACCGTGAACTGAAAGAGGCTGATTTCCGGCGATTTGATTGCTTGCGTTCCATCTACGAGATCTACGATCGCGATAAACTCATTTTCAAGTTCCTTCGTAGCAGTCAGACGGAATCGGGACTTTCCGATACGCAGGCACGGATTGTAGGTCTTCTGAATGAGAGTGCATTTATTTCCCCCGAACAGATCGTTGAACAGATTCCCGAGCTGTCTGTGACCGAGGCCGCATCTGCACTGCAGGAAGTCCAAGTTCTTCTGTCCGAGAACCCTAAATTGAGTGAGCAGCATTACTCGTATCTCCCAACATTCAAGTTCTCTGCGAAGCAGGTCATTCTAACACATGCCGCCGATATGAAGCGTATTTTACGGTACATCTCTGCTCTTCGCGAAGTCCTCATGAACCCCGATAACAAACATCTGGATGGGGTATGTCCGAAGCGTATCGAAGTTGTTGAACAAGTGACAGCCGTTGCGCCTCCGACCGAGAGCTCTAAACAGTCTGATGACGGGGAATCCGCGGATTACTTGGACGATCTGTTTGGCGAACTGGAAGGCGCAACAGTCTCCTCTGAACCCGAAAAGGAAAAGGAGAAGGAGAAGGAGACGAAGGAACCGGCTCCTGAATCGAAGAAAGTGAAGACGAAGGGTGCTACTACACTCTATATCTATCTCCTTACCCAGCTTCGCGAATTTGATCCTGATACGTACGACCCTAACGATCCTGAAATTCCTAGTAAATGTGACCGACCTCGTCAGCCGGTGATTTATAAGAAAGACGAACTCAAGAAGTTCGATGATGACGAAGACTTGTCGCAGTACGATCCTCGGGGAGATGGGCGTCTAGCCTCTCTTGAAGTCAAGGATCCCGATGGTCTAGTCATCTGTCCCAAGTACTGGTGCGTGACAGATCGTATTCCTCTGAAGGAAGAGCAGTTAGTGGACGGTGCCTGCCCCGTGTGTGGAGGAAAGATCCGATCAAACGACAAGAAGGTTGAAAAGACCCAGGATGTTCTTGAGTTTTCAGTGCTGTACCGAGAATCCCCGAATGCGTACCCTGGATTTGTCAAGTACAAATCAAAGAAGGGGAAGCAGGTTCCGTGCTGCTTCGCAACTGCCCAGACCACCAAGATGTCATATATCAAACCGGAAGGAACTGCTGCACCTATTAGCGAACTGTTCTATATTCTCGGCGAAACGAAGACACGGCTAGAAGAACTGCGTCTTGCCTATATTCCGAAACAGGTAGGTCTGGCTCTCAAGCTTCCACTTGAATACAAGGCAACAATTGATGCAATGAATCGTATTCAGTCGGGACAGGGGGGATTCTTCCGTGCCGGTCTTGGACATCCATCGGACACGCTTCCCAAGGTTCTGAATATTAGCCACTCTGTCCACCCTCCTTCTGAAAACCCCGAAGTCGTGCGCCGGTGCTCGTTCTTCCGTACCTGGAAACTCGCCGATGATCTTACTGGATCATCGGATAAAGTCGAGGCGCGCGTACGATCAATTGATAAGGCGTACCGCGAAAAGACGATGTCCAAGCTGGAAGAACTCGAGTACTCTGCCCTCTTTCTCAACTGTATGGTCTACGTCATCTATGTAGGACAGGAAGGACTGCAGTCGGGATGTTTCATGAATGTTGGCGCTGTAAAAATGACGTCTCGAGCAGTTCTAGTTCTCGTGGACGCCGGAGATTCTGATAGCGTGGATTATGTCAGCAATGTATCCCGAACATCCACTGCACCGGTGTTCAATGGGAATCTGTACAACAAACTGTTCCCGAAACAGGTACGGGAAACTCTGGAAACTCTTCGTATAACATCGTGTGTCCGGGATATTCCCACGATTGATAAAGCCATCTCATTTCTGACGTCTACGCCACTCAAGGACAAGATACCGGAGTTTAAGATTATTCTTGATCCTTATTCTCGTGGTCAGGCCCTATACCTCCCCAAAACCATCATTCTTCCCTTCCGTCCTACATCCCAGATTCCCACTTTTTTGAATGGATCGCCGATTCACGGGTACGCAGACATTTCGCAAGATACGTATCCCCAGAAGACGGAGATGATCAAGTACCTCGAGAAAGCTCGCGAGTTTCATTCTGGGTACGCCTACGCCCACGACAATGCCAATTCAAAGCACGAGGTGGTTGAATTAATTACGGCATCTGGACTGCGTATTCCAGTTCTGTCGGGCGAGACTATCCCCGGAGACCCTCAAGAAATCATGGAAACGGTGCACGATCTGGGCGAAGAGGCCTTAGTAGAAGGGGGACCGGATGAAAAGGCAGTGAAACTCACGCGATCTATTACCTACGAAGCCGAGATCTTCGAGTTTCTGCTATTTCAGTTGGCGAAAGATCTCGAGGGCGAAGATTACGGAGATCTGAAGCGTGCGCTCTCTGTTCCAAACCCCGATGTCACTAAACTTGCCCCTCTACTCAATGCTTGGATGGATGATACGCTCGTGTTCTCAGAAGCCGAGTCTCCTCCTGCATTCTACAGCAAGATGCGTAGTCCGTGCGATGCGGGAACAAAGAGTGCGTGCACGGGTCTGTGTGTATGGGACGGTGCTTCATGCAAGGTTCAGGTGAAAACTGTGCGTGAAGGACTGCGCCGTAAATTACTGGAGTCCCGTCTACTGTCTACTCTGTCAAGCAACGACAAGATCCGAACAGCAGTCTTTGATCACCGGATCTCTCCATTTTTCAGCAGTATTCTGTACCTCGAACTTCCTTCTGAAATCATTCTGTCAGACGGAGATGTTGCGGCAAAACTTAAGCAGGGACAGTAGTATTTTTCCTGGAGCCTAAGAATAAATGGCTGACGAAGTAAAGGTTGGAGGATCATCTCACCGCGCGATTGGATCCCGTGCCCAGGTCATGCACGGCACGGCGCACCACACGAAGGGTGGCCTCACGAAGAAGCACCTGAAGTACAACAAGTACGGCAAGATTGTGTCGGCGCGCAAGTCGGCGCTGGCGAAGAGCAAGGGTACGCTGAAGAAGTGGGAGAAGAAGACGGGCCACAAGTGGACGATCAAGAACGGCAAGCCCACCAAGGTCAAGCACGGCAAGGGAAAGAAGGGTGGTGCCGAGGAGGAGGAAGTGGTCGCCTAAATAATGTCTAAGCTATAATCGGGGGGTGAGGTATTTGAAAATAGAGTCTGGACCGCCGCAATGTATTTTTCTTTTAATAATTCTGGATCTTTATCTGTTACAGGTTGACCAACATGGGTAGGAATTGGTTTGAGTGGTCGGTAAGATATTTCAAACCAGTGTAGAAGCGATGTCCAGCTTGGGACGGGGACTGACAGTCCAAATGAGGAGTGTAGCCACACGTTCATTTGTTCAATCAGCCAGTTGTCTGACCTCGGAAATAGTTCATTTTCACCATACGTGATGACTGGAACAAGCGGTGTCCCTGTCTCGGCTGCAATCTTAAAGATTCCAGTGCGGTTTTTGATGTAAAGAACCATCTTGCGAGGATCCGCTAAATTCATTTCCCGTACGCCTCCCAGCATCACGGACACAGACTCATTCTTCAGAAGAGTTTTCTTGATACTTCCATAGTCTGACGGAATGGCTCCGACGTATCGTCCAATATCGCCCACGAGCGGGATGTAATGATAAAACGGTAAGGACACAACATGATTCGGCCTGTAGTTGGGGTGGTGACATACACGGAGAGAATTAAAGAGAGCGGACGAAAGGGAGATTAATCCGTGTGGATTCCAAATAAAGATACATGTCTGTGGAAGATCGGGTGGACAGTCCACCATTGGAAATGTTGCCCGAAGGTTCTCCTCCACAGATTCGTTTCGTAATCGTTCTACCACTGAATCAAACAGACTCTCTTTTGGAGTTAGACCGTACAGAGACACCACCAGAAGTCCCAGTAGAAGATTCGACGCCGTCAAAAGAATCACCATCCCCAGAACCCCCAAAGCTCCCAAAAAAGCGAGTGGCCATAGGTACAACCAGCTCATCCTATTCTCCTCGCAGATTGTTTACAGACGGATGGAACTCATTCTGGCATGTCGCCTTTGGAGTTTTAGCTATCAAGTTTCAGACGATAGTTCCACTGTTCATTTTTTACCAGTTTTTAGATGTCGAAGAAATCAATGTCTTCGTGGACATTGTTGAATTCCTATGTGGGTACATGTTAGGATATGTGTTCAGTTTGATTTAAGCAAGTCGCCCTGAACTAATAAAAATGTCCGGGTACCTGGTGGAAGCGAAAACTGTCCAAACGGGAGCGATTCGGACACTCGTGGAAGCCCTGAAGTGTATCTTGGTGGAGATGAACTTTACCTTTGACAAGGATGGCATTAAGATGGCGGCGATGGACAATACCCGTACTGTCCTTGTCCACATGCGCCTGGAGGCATCCAAGTTTGAGAAGTATTCATGCACTACACCTACCGTTATTGGTCTAAACACTGATCACCTGTATCGCATTGTGAAGACGGCCACGAACGATGATACACTCACCTTTTACATTGAGAAGGGCGATCACAACCATCTGCGCATTCTTCTGGAGAACGGGGACAAGAAGGAGATTACTCGCTACTCCCTGTCTCTCCTCGATCGCGATGAGCCGAATATCGAGATGCCATCCACGGAGTTTTCTGCACGGATTACGATGCCCTCGATTGATTTCCAGAAGAAGTGCCGCGATATGACCCTGCTGATGGCGAAGACGGTGGATATTAAGAGTGTGGGCTCGACCCTTGTTCTGTACTGCAAGGGTCAGTTTGCTAATCGCGAGACGGTCCTGGGAGATTCCGATTCGGAGTTTTCAATTAAGAAGGAGGAGACGAATGCGATTATCTCGGGTACCTTTTCGCTACCTCATCTCGTACTCTTTACGAAGTGCACGAATCTCTCCAACAATCTGGAGATTTACATGAAGAACGATTGGTTTATGATGATCAAGTACGTCATCGCCAACCTGGGAGACATCAAGCTGTGTCTAATGCCCTGCTCCAATTCCTCTGCCTAACTATAATAATAATAATGAAGTGGGGATATATCCTCGTAGGCATTTCAGTCCTTATCCTACTTGCTGTTCTCTACGGTCAGAACCGGCGGAGAGAACAGTTCACAACTATGAAGGGGGATTTCCCAAATTATGCAACACTTCTTGATCAGGTTCGTCTTCTGCTCGATAAAGCGTATGACTACGACTTATCAGAACTGAAAAAGATGGCGGATGATCAGACGGAGATGTATCATACAGCGTTTGATTCATTTGTTAGGACAAAAGACGGTATGGGTTACGCCCATGAAGTCATGCAAACTGCAGCACCCATCACTGCAGATGATATCAAGTATGCGATGGATCCAAACACAACTGGAAATGACTATATTGCTAAGTATTTGCCCAAAGGATTCAAGTTAAATGTCGATACACCCTTTGATAGCAGGATGGCATCCTTATACGCCCGTCGTCAGAAGTATCTTGATGCCATGAAACAGCCTACTGCAGGTGTAAAACCTGGTCAAGTTCCTTACGAGTTGGCAGCCATATTTTATTACCAAAATGAAGGCATAGCATCCCTGTATAAAAATACAATGCTTGCAACCCTTATTGACCAAGCAATGATTCGAACCAAAGCCAAGCCGAAACCGTCCGGCAAGATTTCGATTGAGTCGAAGTAAAACAGCTTACAAGAAATCCAGAACAAGAGAACAATGGATCCCAGCCGACCTCACCAGCCTCCTCCTTACATGGAACGATCCTTTGAGGGTGGACAGCGTATGATGGCTCGCAAGTCGGCCGAGGAAGCGCCCGAAGTTTCGAACTACGATTACGACAATGTGGGTAATGTTGTGGGTCTGGACAGCATGACGACTGACTTCTGCCTTCTTGGGCAGGATCAGGCATCGACCTCCCTCTATGGACATGTTGGAAAGGAGCGCAAGCCGACCTATGACCCGTCTGTCCTCCTCAACGATGCATGGTTCTGCATTATGACTGATGATGGAGGAAAGCTGTACGGTATTCTGAATACACTGCGCGAGATGGGTATCCAGTCCCCTGCAGATTATCAGTTCGAAACAATGTATGGAAAAACAAGTTTGTGGGAGCGCGTCAATGACGACGACTACAAGATTCCAGGTAGCAAGCGCCAGGAAGCCATTCAGTTGCTGATGAAGTTCAAGGCACCTACGCAGCCGAAAGCAGTAGATATGTATGACCGACGAGCATTCATACGTTGATATTGCCGATGTTATACCAAGTCATCTTCAAAATCCACGCTTAATTTCGGCGTTTTGGCTGGCGTTTTGTGTGTTTATTCTGTTTGTGCTTGCCGCCGCTCTTTACCTGTTTTTTGGTGTGCTTCTTCGCCCGTCCTCCTAGTTCTCCGCGGCGCTTGAGCCGGATTGTTACCTTCTTTCCCGGACTTATAGCGTTTGCCACTACGCGTGCAACTGTGAGTGCGCGCGCCTTCACCGTCTTCTGCTTCGCCTCGTCCTCCAATGATTTTTTTGCCGCCTTCTCTGCGATGGTACGATTTTCCTCTTCACTGCGCGCATCTAAAAGAACCTTGCGATGATCCACATCGTCAAGATCGATCTCTTCGGCTTCAGTCTCGTAATCCGTCTCGTCCCCTTGAGCTCGAGGGTGAGACGGCGCTACGTACTCGTCAACATAGGAAAAAGGACGCTTGTTTTTCCGTGTAAAGTTCCGGCGGGCAGGAACACTTGCCATATTATATCTAGCGCCGAGATTTGTGGGCGGTGAAGACGACGTCCTCAGTAATGGACAGTTTCATATTGGGATTCAGGAACGAACGCGCACTGCTCACCGCGGTCGTATTTGTCCACAGCTTGACAATATTGAAATCACCCTTGGGCGATGTTGAGAATCCGACAAATGCTTCGGGGCGAGACAGCATAATGTTGTCGACGGAGACAACAGAGTGAACGACGAGGTCGATGGCGATGTCGTAGAGATCGGAAGTAGGAATCTTCTTGCTCCATGAACCGCCGTTCTCGTTCTCGGGAACCTCCCAGATGGGACGGAAACCCTTGCGCATGAAGAAGAAGTAGCCGCATTCCCAGGCTTCACGGGGGATAGTGGCGATGATGGTCCAGAGTTGCTGGGCTGTAGAGATATCTGCGATTTTCTTGTAGTTGGACAGGCTCCAGTCCTTGTTGCGGGGATCGAAATACCACAGCACCCACGTGTTCGTGAATGGTGTCGTGTCGGTGATAGGGGGAAGGGGGGTCGAGATGGAAGAAGACGACATGGTGTGGGCAGCTACTTATCTTAACACGGGATTCGTAAATCCGTTTTGCTCAAAACGGATCCAGATTCTCTTAGTTTAACACAGAGACACCGACACCATGAATTCCGAACTGCTCTACGCCTTTCGCACGACCCGTCATCTCCCCATCCCATCCCATGTCCTGGACATTATCGCAGCCATGCAGCTCTCCCCGGTTGCCCCCGTGTATATCAAGAAGCCCAATTTCAAGAAGTATGTGCAGACTCGCAACAAGCCCTCGGAACTCGAGTGGCGTCGTGACATCATTGTCGAGCTGAAGGCAAAGCTCCGCGAGAAGGACGACCCCGACTACGAGACAATCTGTGGTCTCGTCAACAAGGTCGTGGCATCGACGCTCAAGGACAAGACCAAGACGATTGTTGAGACCATCAACAAGCGCGACGACACATTCCGCATGCGCGTCGTCAACTACCTGTTCGACCGAGGCGTCTCGATGCCGTTCTACGCCAAGCTCCTCGCGGACATGTTTGCGATTCTGTCCGAGTCCATTCCGCTCGTGCACGAGGACCTGCAGATCTACTGCTCGATCGATACCTTCAACAAGATGTTTGATCAGAGCAAGACCATCTCCTTCCCCGATCTCTCGACGGTGTCCAAGACGGAGTTCGAGGACCAGCTGTGCATCTGGCACAAGCAGAAGGAACTCCGCCGCGGATTTGGTGTGTTTGCCAGCGAGCTGCACACCCGCGGTCTGATTTCTGAGAACCTGCTCCACGAAGCCCTCGAAACGGTGCTGATGGATTTCGAGGAGAACATTCGCAAGCCCAAGAACGAGGTGGTGTCCGAGTCGGTGGACCAGGTCGTCACCTTCCTCTCGGACATGGCGAAGCTGTTTGACAAGGACAGTTCCTACATCTCCGACAAGGCAAAGTATATTCTTGCGATTCCCAAGGCGGACACACCCTGTCTCGGTATGCGCTCGCGGTTCAAGATCGAGGACTGCGTTCACAAGATTTAAACGCAAAGCAAGTGTCAATACAAATGGCATCCACGACGAGCGTGCCCCCTGCTAGCGTCCTTCTTCGTGCTGCCCAGATTTCGATCGATGATGATCGCCCGATCCAGCTTGATTACTGGATGGATAGCAAGGACAAGAAGTGCTGCATTGGTGTCAAGGATGCCACGAAATACCTGGTCAAGTCGGAGAGCGAGTACACCTCCACGATTCAGAACCTTTTTCGTCTAGATGGTTGCTTCATTGTTCTCACCGAGAATAGTCTGTACATTGTGTCCCAGGAGATTCCGGTGCGAAAGATTGTTTCGGAGTTGAAGGGTGAGTAATATAATGATCGTCGATGCCTGTCCCCCGCCTCATATGTTATTTCACGAGCCGTTGAACGATTGTGAAATGATTCGGCTTTGGAACGAGTACAGGGCACACTATTCTGCCGATATCGAGACATGCGAGATCGATGCTGCAGCTGTATGTTCTGTCGAAGAGTTTGGAAAGTTATTTGAAATTTGGGTCACCTCTAAATCGTCGAAGCGTATTAAACTCCTGATGGTCTGGCACGCCCATTTTTTGTCCCTCGCCTGCCAACAGTCTCTTCGACGATGGCTGGAAACTAAAAGTTATCGTGCGCGTGTATGGTTTCATGTTGAATCTATGAACAATGTCCAAATGGCTATTCAGAGCCGATGTATTCTTCGACGTATTACCGGACCTCTCAAGACTGTGACCCCTGAGCATATTGGAGATACGAAAGAGGTAGTCGATCTGTGGAAGCGTATCAAAACGGACGCAGGATGTCGCAGTCTTGAATAAAGAAGCATACAGCAATGATCAGCATTTATACCGATGGATCATCACTTAACAATGGTCGTAAGAACTCGAAGGGGGCATTCTCGTGCGTATATCCGAGTATGTCTGCCGAATCGTTTGGTCGTCCTCTTCCCGCTGACGGCTCTCAAACCAACCAGACGGCGGAACTTACTGGAATTCTGGAAGGAGTACGAACTCTCAAAACACTCAGCGACGTTTCAAGCACTGTGGTACGCATCTGCACCGATTCCGAGTACTCCATCAATTGCCTGACAAAGTGGATCGCAGGGTGGCGGAAGCGCGATTGGAAGACGGCAGAGGGAAAGCCCGTGGTTCATCGTGTTCTGCTAGAAGCCATTCTGAAAGAGCTCGAGGGACTCGGTGGACATCAGTTCGTCCATGTCAAGGCACATACCGGTGGTGATGATACGGACAGTAAGTGGAATGACTATGCCGACCGGCTCGCCAACAAGGCGGCGGAACTGGGTCGTCCCGTAAAGTTCGAAGAGCTGGCTGAAAAGGTTGTGCGACTGGGTACGTCCGACGACGAAATCCTTGGGGGTATTCCACTCAAGATTATGGGTGCTCCGGTCTCGGAAGGTGATCTAGTCAAGGCAATTCTTGAGAATACAGGATCCATTGATCTGAAGTTCTTGACATCCGCTCTCATAACGGCTCTCAAGAAAACAGTCCAATCAAAGGCGTATGATCTCGAAAAGACCAAGATTCATGGCAAGGTTGCATATCGGCTTATCGAGAAAACCCATTTAACCATAGAAAAGCTAGAAGAGTAATACAAAGGAAAGCATGCAGGTGTACTTTTTTACTTCCCCGACGTGTGGTCCGTGCAAGAGCGTGAAGCCCGTAGTCTCCGAGCTGCAGGAGGATTACAAGACGATTACCTGGATTCAGATCGATACGACGAATGATCCTGAGCATGTTGCGACGACGTACAAGGTGACTCATGTCCCCACGATGGTCGCCGTGTTCAACGGCAAGGAGATTGGTCGTCATTCGGGTACGCAGATGATGGGCTACTTTGCTCTTGTGAAGCGTCTCACGCAGCAACGATAGAGCTGACGCGCTTTCCGTTCTGGTATGCCTCGCAAACCATCTGATCCTGATCATTGGGAGCACTGCACGAAGGCTGGGTTCCTCCGCTTCCCGATCCCGACGCGGGAGCTCCAGTCGTATCGAACTTCTCGGGATCTAGCGGCAGAAAGTCGGCATAGTGTGACTTCATCACCGAGTACCCGATTCCACCAACTCCAAGTCCAATTGCGCAAGGGAGGAGAGACGCCTTCAGAATTCCTCCCACTGTAGGATCTGCCAGACACTTGAACTCGCGGTATGCATACACATTGAGCATATAGACAATCGCCGAGAATCCAAGGTACCCGCCAACCTGGGCACTTGAACGCTTCTTTCCGGCTGTCATATCGAGGAGATAAACCATGAATATTGCCGACAGGGCTGCGAGACCCATCGGTGATCCCTTAATATCAAAATATCCAAGTCCGCGAATGGCACAGGGATTGAACTTCTCGGCAATATAGTCGGGAAGTTGAGCTCCGCCACGCCGACCCCTGCGCGAACTTGTTTGCGACCCTGTTTCAGCCAGATTGAGAGGCGACATTCCCCGCTGCTGAAGAGATTCTGCCCGTGCTCGAGCAAATTCCCGGTCTGTCCGCATGCTGTTCAGAACAGTCTGTGGAGGAGTGTTGTTTGTTGGGTCGGTTCCGACTCCCAACACCTGTGTAGGACCAGGAGCGGAGGGAGTTGCCGATGGAATCACGCTTTCTGCGGCCTTCTGAATCGACTCTGCAACCTGCGACACGGCCGAAGTCGCACCTGGAGTGAATCCGTACACCATACCTGCCACTCCCCAGTGCAGGATCACAGCAATCACTCCCAGCAGACTTGTTACTGAGTACCGGAACTTCATGTTCATCAGATCGGACACGAATCCGATGAGGAGAAAAATATCAGGGCTCAGGGCACCTCCCAGAACCCCAAACACTTTCAGTCCGTCAAGGAGTCCACCCGAGGACGCAGTCAACATTCCCTTGCCGGATACGGCGGTTTTCACGGTTTCTAGCCATCCGGGAAACACAAGAAACAGAAGTCCAATGACAATCACAATAAAGGATAAAACACTGAATGTCAACGAAGCGGCAGCCAAGTTGACAGCAGAGGCGTCGCTTCCCATTGTTTCATCACAAGAAGAAGAAAACGGATTCAAGAAAAGCAGGGAGCTCGGGAGTATCTCTACCTCTACAAGAATGTTCGAATACCAAGATGAAGCTATCAACTGGATGAAGATCCGCGAACTCGATTCCGTTATCTCCGGTGGTTTCCTGTGCCATGAAATGGGGCTCGGGAAGACCCGAATGATGTCTCGTCTAATCAAAGACAACCTCGTGCAGCTCACCCTCGTCCTCACCACCAAGTCAACAATCGGAAGTTGGCTCACCGAACTCCGTACCCAATCCAACTTTGCCTTCGACTGCCTGGAGTACAAGAAACACAAGACCGTTATCCATCCGGGACGCCCGACCGTTCTCGTAGCAACCCACCATTCCATTTTGAAGAGAAATAACCGCCGATGGATCGAAGAGTTCGGTCAGTCGTGGTTCCATGAGCACACATTCAATCGTATTGTCGTCGATGAAGCTCACGTTCTCCGAAATTTTGGAAGCCTCTTTGCCGACATCCAGGGTGTTCCCTCTCGCATCCGATGGGGTATTACTGCCACGCCCTACAACAACAAGGTGTCCGATATCCGGGCATATACGCAGTTCCTGAATCCAGGACTTCCTACAGCTGCGTTCACGCACTACATGTGCCGTCGCCGACGATCCGATGTCGTCGAGGGCGGACCCCAGTTAATCTCGGACAAGCATGTCTACGACTTTGAGACCGAGGAGGAGAATCAGCTGTACGACTACGTATCCGGTCGTATCGACGACGCCAATGCCTGGATCCAGGACAATGCCCGCCGTCTTCCGCGGCATGTTCGGGGACACATGAAGGCAGTCATCATGCTGCGGCAACGACAGGCGGCTATTCATCCCCAAATGGTTCTTGATGCTGAACGAGTTTGGCGGGCGCAGATGCCTGCAGTTCTCGGAAACCCCGACGACCTTGAATCGTGGGATCCGACCAAAGTCACCAAGTTCCGCCACATCGTCGAAATGATCAAGCAGGATCAGGCGAACGGACACTGCACGATGGTCGTCACACATTTCAAGCTGGAAATCGATATGATGTACAAGATGCTGGTGGAGATGGGCGTGAAGGTCCAGGTCCTGAACGGTAAGACCAAGCCGAAGGATCGGGCAAATCTGGAGAGAGCCGACAACTCTGCCTCTACAACAGAGATCAAGGATCTCCTGGACAAGGCGACGTTTCTCCCGGACGATGTCATCAACATCATCAATGGGTTTGTGGGAGGTCCGCGCGTCCTTCTCCTGCAGATCCGCGCAGGCGGGGTTGGGATCTCGCTTCCGTGGGTCAATCATGTGATCAATACTAGCCCCGACTGGAATCCGTTTCTGGAACTCCAGGCGATCTATCGTGCATACCGCATCAACACGAAGCACGATGTCCGCGTGACCTCCATGTATTTCCGCAATACCATTGATACTGATATCCAGACAAGACAGGCGCTTAAGTTTCAGGAGAGCCTGAAGTGGACTGGCGACGCACCAGAGTCCATTTCAGAATTTATTCGTATGCCGGTGTAATAATGAGCATCTTTGATAGTGCGACCCAATGGCCAGATAAATATAAGGCCTGCGGCGCACCCCACCAATCACCAATCAATTTATCCCAGTCTTTTGCAGTGCCTTGCGACCGTCTTTGCGAGTGGACAGTTGATGATTCCTCGGTCGGTGAAGGACATGTCTCCAATCGAGTCCATGATCTTGGTGGACTCTTGCTGGAACATTTTTCAAATGGAAGTCCCACTGCCAAGTTTAATGGCGATGGGTACACGTGCCGAGGAATGATCCTGTACTCGAGCGCCCAGCACTCTCTTGAAAGCGTGTTTGGTGAAGGCGAGTTAGTCGCATACTTTGATCATCCGGGTGGACACATGGTTTGTATGTCTGTCACTATTCGGAGTGCCCCTGGAGATACACCCTCTGCCAAGTTTTTCAATGCGTTTGTTCCGTATTCAGATACGGATACACAGGTGAAACTTGGAGATACATGGTCGCTGCTGAATGTGATTCCTGATACCCCGTCCTACTATGTGTATACTGGAACAACTATTTGGCCCGATTGCCGTCCAGATGTGACGTGGATCGTCTACTCCAACCCGGTGACAATGGACCCCTCCGATTACGCAAAACTCGTGAAGAATGTAAAGCCATCTCGTCGACCTCTCGAAGAAGTGGCGGATCGTGAGGTGACATTTTTTGATGCACAGGGAGTCACAACACCTCGCGATAACAAACTGTACATGCGCTGCCGTCGTGTTCCCAAGTCAGGGGAAGACAAGACCAAGAAAGCCAACTCACAGATTGAAGTCAAAAAGACGGATATTGAAAAGAAGGTGGGTGAACAGGCTGCGGAGAGCAATACTAAATCCCGGAATAATTTCAAGCAGGCAGCCGTCGATCAGTACAATCAGATGGGCGGAGTCTGGGGTATTCTCGTTTTCCTTCTTCTCATTTCGTTTGGATACCTGCTGTTCCAGACGGAAATGGGAAAAAGACTTGGCGGAACTGTCTTCGCCGTTGTCTTTTTTATCCCGAATCTGATACGGTCTTTCCTTATCTCCGTTTTCTTTACTCGTCGCATCCCTACTACTCCCTCCTCTGCCTAATTCTTAGTACTTATCCCATACACTGTCCTCCTGCGGGGGCTCCCAGAACGGCTGATCCTCCGTGTGCTCCTGAGTCTGCTCCATCATCGCCTTCTCGAACGCCGACTTTGGTGCCTTCTTCACCTTGCGCGTGCACACCCTCCAATCATCCGACGTGTCCGCCGTCACCGGAACAGGGTAAGCACTGTTGTCCGTCTCATTCATATCCTCGTAGTAGGTATCCTCCGTACGAGAATGCGAATTGCCAAACACTCCGTGCCGCTGGAAGATATGACTCACTCCGCTCTGCGACTTCCATTCCTTCTCCTTCTCAGCATTCATCTCCGCATCATACTTCCGAAACTCCTCGTCGTCCTTCCACTCCGACGCCAGAGACGCAAAGCTCTTCTTCGGAGCCTCCTTCCTGTTCATACCTGCACCTGCACCTGCACCTGCACCACCCCATGCGCTCTCGGTTGAGAGCGAGGGGAAACTGATATCGTTCACCTCCACCATCTTCTTCCGCTCTGCATCCTTCTGATCCTGGATCTTTTGCTCAAACTTTGCTTTCCATGTCGTCATCTTGTCACTGACTCCCAAAGTGTTTGGGGAGTCTGGATCCGTTTTGACGAGTTCAAAACAGATTACGCAGGACGTACATAAACCATGGAGTAATAAGAAGATGGTGCTCGCAACCTCAATTCAGATATCTGGAAGTCTTCAGGAACTCAATGTCCCTGCCAAGTGCTCCGATGTTCTCGAATGGCTTCGTACCAAGACCAAGCAGCCCGGTCTCCAGTTTCAGGGCAAGATTCAGAACAAGGATGCATGGGTCACGATCTTCGCAGAGTCTGGAGACGACGATGATGACAATGTGAATCAGCATGTTCTAGGCGGAAACTTCCAGGACGAGATCTTTGTAGGGTCGATTGTCGTGATGATGACCAAGAATGCCAATGCCGACAATTATGACAAGCCGTCATCGGAGTATGTGGGTCTCAAGCCTGCAGAGTACGAGACGGTGTATGCCAGTTGGACATTCGAGGGGGAGACATCTGATGAGGAGGACGATGAGGATGAGGAGAATGAGGAGGAGGAGAATGAGGATGCTGATGGAGACGGACTGGATATTGACAATGATGGAAAGGGTGGTGATAACGATGAAGAGGAGGATGAAGAGGACGAGAAGGAGGTCGTGCAGGTCGTAAAGCAGCGCAAACCAAAGCAGGTGATTATTCATGATGTCAATATGCCGTGTCCTCTTCGTGATATTGTCAAGCAGAGGTACGCCGAGATTGGGATGTCAACGGATATTGCTGAATCTCTCGAGAAGGCTATTCTACAGCGGTGTATTCGCGACTGTGCCGCTCAAGAGATTGAGGTGACGTGGAACAATCCCGCATTCTGGAACCATTACCGTGGTCGGTGCATCCAGTTCTACGAGAACTGCCGTGGTTCAGACTGGATTGCCAAGTTGGTATCGGGCGAAGTCACCCCTGAACAGTTTGCAGATATGTCAGCTGTTGATCTGAATCCCAAGCGCTGGAAGGCAGTGATTGAGGCACAGATTGAGAAGGACAAGCATCTGTATGCGAATACGGGCAGTGCGTCGATGTTCTTCTACTGTTCCGGGTGCAAGAAGAAGACGAAGTGCGATTACTACCAGATGCAGACTCGTTCGGCGGACGAGCCCATGACGACCTTTGTAACATGCCTAGAGTGTGATCGTCGCTGGAAATTCTAAGCTAGGTATAACAATGGTCTGGGACTATCTCGGACATCATCCGAGGTATCGCGCGGGAGATATCATCTATAAGCACACGAAAAACACAGAGTATCGTTCAGCCGTGAATAGCGCTCTTCATCTTGTGGAAACGCTGACAAAGAAGACTTTTTCATCTCCCACGGCAGTTCGTGAATACTTTGTTTCCGGAACAAGCCCTCTGTTTTCCACTCGTTTGGCGGAAAAGATCTATCGCAAACTGTATCTCATGAAAGGCGGTGCACAGGGAGTGGTCGGAGATATGGTTGAATCAACGTCCAAGATGATTGTTGATACTGTATTTGGAGACAAGCCACAAGAGAGCAACATTCACAATATCCTCTTTTTCGCGAATGAGATTGAAACAAACGGAATTCCATTCCTTCCGTTTATTCCGGTAGCCCTCATTAGCACCAGTATTGAAATTGTGGTGGAATTCCTTCTCAATGCAGCAACGGACATTGAAGTTCTAGAGCCGTGGGCGGGTATTATTCCTTTACCAGAAGCAGGAGCTATCGGAGGAGTGGTGGGCGAGATGATTAAAGCAGTTCTCTCCTTTTTGGCTGCGGCCATTGCAATTTCCCGCAAGGATTATGAGACAGGATTTGAGGCACTTCTATTGAGCGTTCCCTTTGTAGGTCTAATGATTCAGCGGGCGTACAAGTCAGAGGAGAAGATTACCGGGAAGTACAAGGAGAAAGTGACGTCGACACTCAACAATCTTCCAAGCGTACAGAACCTTATGTCCCAAACCTCTGAACCGTCCCCACTTCCGCCCCCGCCTCCGCCTGCAATTGGCGGAACTCGTCGGCACAAACGGGTTAAACACAAGCGTCGTCATAAACACAAATGGACCCGCCGCCGGTGAAGGAGACCCTTGCACAGTGGATTGCGCTCGATGATGAGCAGCGGTCTCTACGTAATCGTATTAAAGAGATTCAGGATGAGAAGACGCGTCTAGGTAGCGATGTCCTGGCATTCATGCGGGATAATGAGGTCGATGATTTCAAGCTGGAAGGAATGTCAGGTGGCACGCTCACTCGCAGTGTGCGGACGGTCAAGCCCCCGATCAAGCGTAATACGATTCGTACCCAGATGCTTCTTCATTTCTCAGATCAGCCGCAGAAGGTCGCAGAAGCCCTGCGGGCGATCGAGGGTATTCCCGAGGATGTGGAGGATATTTCGACATTCGGGACTCAGAAGGAACTCCTGACGCGCCGTCTTCCCAAACAGAAGTGAGTTAGAGAGAGGAGTTTGAAAAACAACAATATATGGCAGAGGAGTGTATCCTCTGTTACGATTCCCTGGATGTTCTGGTCTATCAACCGAACACCACCGACGACATCATTGTAGGTGCGACGTCTTCTCGTCTACAATGTGGTCATGCTTACCACACCCCTTGTCTTCTTCGCGCGCTTCAGCATCGGTCATCTTGTCCTTTGTGTACTCTGGTTGGAGGAGCCAACGATAGAGATAATTGGTGGCATAATGGTCAGATTGCATTGGAAGGACGATGTTTAGAAATCATGGAAAAAGTGAAGAAGGACAAGGAGGTCAGGGAGGCATTGCGAGAGTACAAGTCTCTAACAAAGGATGTCATGGCCGTGAAGAGAGAGTTTCTCAAACGGGTCAAGGAGTTCAAGACAGGGTTGAGAGCAGAAATGGATGTTGACGAGAAAGTGAATGCAGTGATGAAAGCCAAAGCATCTGTGATAAGGGTGTTTACTCGTAAAGCCAAGAGCGAAGGATCCCTGGTTGCAGGGGCACAAAGTATACTTCCAGCGTATAAGATCGAACGGTTTCTGTTTGGTATCACTCGTTTTTTTCGATGGAGAATACGTAGTGTGTTCAACTAATGAAGGACATCACGCCAGCAGTCGTGATTGGTGTACTCTTTTTTATGTATGTTCGCATGTTTGTACATACCATGAACATATACAAGGAGTCTGATTACACCATGACATGGGGCGAGTTCTTTGACCGAAGTTTCAGCTTATCGGCTATACGTGGAACTTCTTCTTGAACGACCGAATCGATGCTTTGAGGGTCGGTTTTCCCCACAGAATGAAGCGAGATAGAGTTCCTGCCCGTGTAGGATCAGACCAGTCTTCGTGCATCCGACTGTGTCGGGCAATGTACCGCTTCTTTCGTGTGAGATTCTTGTGTTTCGTGTAGTCAGAGTAACCACGCTGACCAAATGGCTGGGTGATTGTTTGTCCATTTGGTTTTACAAAGACGGCATCCCACTTCTTCTCGGGATTATGGGACCGCTTAATTGTTTTCAGGCGAAGCCCCCGCATTGTTGTATACCGACAATTTTTTGAAGATCTAGACAGAGCTTCAAAAAAGTGCCTCCTACCCGATTCGAACGAGTGACCTCCCGCTTACAAAGCGGATGCACTAACCAACTGTGCTAAAGAGGCTATGATGATGTGCTCCCAGGCAGGATCGAACTGCCGACCTCCTCCTCACAAAGCATACGGACAAGCGTATAAGAGAGGGATTCTACCAACTGAAATATAGGAGCTCCACATATATATTTCTCCACCAAAGTGTAAATGCCTGTACACCTTGTTACGCCCCCTGCCCGCCCGCGCGTTGCCCCTCCTGCCCGTCCGCTCGGCTCAAACCCCGTCCACGTTAGCGTCTCTGCCGTCCACGGAGATACCCACAAGACACCGGCAGTAGCGCCTGCCCACGCCGTTTCCAAGGCAAAGACACATTAAGTCTTTCACTAATATAATGATTCCTCCGTCTATTCTAGCTCACATGCTGAATGGTGGTCTCCTGTTTCTTGCAGGTCTTCTTGGAGTACTGAACTACCGTATCTTCATCCGGCTGCCCATTGTCCAGATGGTTACTCTGATTCTCATTCTATCAATAGCTGTCGGCGTTCATGGTCTTTCGCATGCGGGACTAGAGAGTGCATATGGTTACAATCCGCTAAAACTGTTTGGATTTTAAGTCTGATTGTAGACATAATGGAGGAATTTGTAGCGAAGCTGAAGAGTTTACTTGATCTGCCCGAACCCCTACACGCAATACGCTCTTGGGTTTTCGAGCTAGCCCCTGCCCCCGCCCCTGAGCCGCTTGTTGTCGAGGAGGTGGAAGTTGTCCCCGAGCCAGTTGTGGAGGCCGTTGAGGAGGTTGTTCCCGAGCCGGTAGTGGAGGCCGTTGAGGAGGTTGTTCCCGAGTCTACTCCCGAGCCCGTAGTTGAGGAGCCTGTTCCGGAGTCGGTGGTGGAGGTCGTACCCGAGTCTACTCCTGAGCCGGTTGTCGAGGAGGTTGTTCCCGAGTCTACTCCTGAGCCTGTTGTGGAGGAGGTAGTTCCGGAGTCTACTCCTGAGCCGGTGGTAGAGGAGGTCGTACCCGAGTCTACTCCTGAGCCGGTGGTAGAGGAGGTAGTTGCTGAGCCCGAACCTACTCCCGAGCCGGTGGTAGAGGAGGTAGTTGCTGAGCCCGAACCTACTCCCGAGCCGGTAGTTGAGGAGGTAGTTCCGGAGTCTACTCCTGGGCCTGTTGTGGAGGAGGTTGTACCGGAGGTAGTTGCCGAGGAGACACCCGTTGTCACCGAGGAGACACCTGCTGTCACCGAGGATGCACAGGTCGTTGATGTCCCGACAGTCGAGGACGCACCTGTTTCTGCTTCTGCCCCAGTTTCTGCACCTGTCCCGGTTTCTGCCCCTGCCCCTGCACCTGCACCTGCACCTGCACCTGCACCTATGCCCGTACCTGTCCGGACAACAAGTGCTCCGGCTCCTCCTCCCAAGGGATTCAAATTACGCTTTGGGATAAGGAACAAGATGTAAGTATAATGCACCCTGACAAGCCAAAAGAAGAACGTCTCTCTGAAGGACTCGAACTACTTCGTGCCCTTCTGCGAACTGGTGTGGGCGAGGATGAACCTGCCTACCTCGATATGAAATCCAAAATTTCAGAATGGGTGAAGACAGGTGTTTCATGGGAAGGAAGAATTGATTTTCCGGATCATGGACGGTACGCCCATATCCGTCTGCCAAAGAACAGTTTGAATACTGCAACACTGGCATTCAAGATGAAGAAGGGATCTTATCCAAGTGCTTAAGCACGCAGATAAAAACCATTTGCGGTTCTGGTTGGGATCGAACCAACTACTTTGCGGTCTTCTAATTCTGGAAGAATAACAGCCACATGCTCTACCAGGTGAGCTACAGAACCTCAACTCTCAGGAGCCGGAATCGAACCAGCGACATGCGGAGTTTCACTGAGCAGTCTCTAATCCACTACAATCCGCCACTCTACCAACTGAGTTATCCCGAGTTGTGGGAAGGTCTCGCCCGGGATCGAACCGGGGTTGCAAGAATCAGAACCTTGCGTACTAAACCACTATACGACGAGACCGTCGTATGACTACGGATTCTCTCCGTAAATAGTTAATAGTCATGGTGGACCTCTGGACCCTTCACACCTCAACCTACCTCTGGCTTGTCGTTCTGATTCATATTGTGTATGTGGCTGTTCTTGTAGGTCTCGTAGACACGGCTCCCGACTACATTGATAAATTGGAATCGTACATTAAAGTCTACGTCGCTCTCTTCCTTGTCCTGCGGTTTAACAAGTATACTGGAACAACTCACTTCACCCCTATTGATCGCAAGATTGTCTTCTCTGCCGGACTTATTGTTCTCTCCACCTCCGCCCTCAATTGGTTAGTCGACAGTTACAAAAAGGAGGTACGGTCGTTTGTTCGTATGATGACTAAGCCCGCCGTAGATTTTATCAAAGGATAAAGTAATGGTCGTCAAGTATCGTAAAACTCGCAAGGCTCGTAAGTCTCAGAAGGCGGGCTCGCAATCCGCCGACAAAGAACTGTTTACTGCGATTGAGTTCCAGTCTGTTGAAGGCGTGAAAGCCGCTCTTGATCACGGAGCAGATCCCAACGCTGTCAACCCAGAGGATCACAACCGGATGGTTTCAGAGTACGCATTCGATATCGTCGACCGTGATATTCGTAAGGAAATGATCAAAGCTCTTATGAAGAGTGGATTAAGCCTAACACGAAAGAGCGAGTTTTCCGAAAACACCCCTCTCATCAATGCAGTTCACAAGGATGATGACGAACTCGTGCAGATGATGATTGATGCTGGATCCCCGGTGGATGCCAAGGGATCCGAGGGTGGGACTGCACTGTACTGGGCGGCCGACAATATGCCCCTCAATCCCGCCGCTGGCTGGCCAGGTGCGGCAGGGAGGATCCAGAAAATCATGAAGATGCTTCTGAAAGCGGGTGCAAATCCCCAGCTGGTGTATGATGCTCTTGAAAAGTATCCCGAAGCACTTGCTGAGACAAAGACGAAGATTGAACGTATTCGCAATCCAAAGATGGCAATTGAAGTCGGAGTCAAAAAGGATCTGCCCACTCCTCTTCCTGCAATGATTCGTGGATTCCTGGGATCTTCCCGCCGGCGTAAAACGACTCGTCGTCATCGTCGTTCTTAAGTCTTCCGCTTCTTCATGATGACCACGTAATGCTGATCGTAGCACACAATAGAGTCTTCCATGATAAGAGCCGCCCAGACCAGATCGTGCTCCTCATGAAACGCCTTGCTCTTGAACTCT
>Ga0007807_1000038_pt1 | contig 40202 bp, 25 predicted proteins | sample CryBogCBE12Aug09_FD_71220 | JGI IMG/M metagenome (GOLD analysis project Ga0007807, IMG submission 71220) | Freshwater microbial communities from Crystal Bog, Wisconsin, USA - CBE12Aug09 | ecosystem: Environmental > Aquatic > Freshwater > Lake | place: Crystal Bog, Wisconsin, USA | collected...
GATACCATCCCATACGACTGAATAAACATCGTTCGGAGGGTAGACCATGATCTCGGGACGTTCCAGGCGATGGGAGGAGGTTTTACGCCTTTGAGCGCAACCTCTAAACACGTTTCCCACGAACTCTTGTCGTCGGGGTGCCAGTGATCATTGAAAATCATGCGATCAATAGGGAGAAACGCTCCTCCAAGAAGAGCAGTCTCGTAGTCTTGGAGAAGGGGGAGGGCTTCGGCAGACCAAAGACATGCGTGGGTCGACACGAGTCGGGATGTGGGTTCACACTGAACCATCCCGTCCTTCCGACAGAACTTGAGCGTACTTACATGCCTCGCTTCAGGGTCCGTAACATCGTGCTGTGTCCCCAGCGAAATCACGTCCCATCCACTTGGTGTCAACGTCTTTATAAAGTCTTCCACCTCTGCTCTGGGAACGACCAATTGAGCATCGTCTTCCAGAACGAGGCACATCGGGGAACTTGAGAGTCCCCTGCGTATTGCTCCGATATGCGCCAATCCACACCCTGTATGGGGCATCTCGTGAATGACCCCAGGCATAACCAATGCATCGGGCCAGTCTTTTCGTATATGTTCAAGCCGATCAGCGCGATGCGGCAAATTAATAATGACAACTGGAATCATTTGATTGGTTAGTGGTCATCTGTTTAAGTTTAAGTTTAAGCGGGGTTCTCAGGGACAAAACTCTCGGCAATAATGTCTGTGTCGTGAATCAGGATCTTGTGGGTGTAGTGCTCAAGATGGAAATGGTAGACGGGGAGGGGTAATTCACGGAACACTTCGTGCAGACGAGGATGTTCGTCCGCCTTCTTCTCTTCGGTCTCGTCCGAGAACCGGATCTTGTGCCACGCTGTCACCACCATCTTTTCAGACGGGTCGGCGAAGAGACGAGCATCGGCTGGACGAGTATGTTCGGTCACATTACGAGTGAGAACCTTCTTCACCCTGCTGTAGGTGACACCATCGGGCTGGAGCATCTCCGTACCTACCACGATATCCTGAGCCGCAACCGGGCCGTCACGCGTCGTTAACTTCACGAACCCGAGGAAGCAGGGAATACTGATAGTGACCGACGCCGACGCACCGCCGTAAGGATTTGATACGTTTATGGTTACGCTGTAGGTATCGGTGTATATTCCTGTGACCGTGCAACTTCCAGCAGTGAGAGAGGAGACCGTGGCCGTGTTCGGCGATCCGCCAGATATGTAGGAGGTGGTCGCATTACGCAGGACTACATTTGTTTCCGTCCACACGAGGTACGCATTGGAATCAGAGTAACTCTCGACGTACAGATTTGTGATGGTTGGAGGAGTATTATTGTTGTTGAAGGATTTGACCGACCATGTGATCGGGAAATTGGCGGGAGTTTCGGGACTGTTCTGGGAGTAGAACGTGATACTTCCTCCGCTCATATTGGTAGGATTCGCACTGAAGATCCAGCAGGACATAGCATCGGCTAGATTTGTTGAGTCGCAGGTGACGTTGTAGTGAATGGCCGAAGAGGTTGTGAGGTAAGGACTCACATTGGAAATGGATGCCTGGTAGGTTGATGCAAACCCGCTGGAAACCCAAGTCAGGTTGTTGGCGATTCCGAACGGTAAGTTTGTGCTCGGAGGAGCAGGAGAGTAGCCAATGTAGGGCAGAACACGACGGGAGGCCAGAGCGATTCCTGATGAATTGGGATCAAAGGGAACATTCTGGTACGTCCAGTTAGATCCGTCGGACGAGTAGGCGACAAACGAATTGCTCATCGGACCCACTCCCACAATGTTCCACACTGACCCATTCCAATCTATACCCTGCACCAGTCCACCCTCTCCGGGTGTAAAGATTGTTGTCGCAGGAATGACCGTCCAGTTGATTCCGTCTGTGCTAGAATACATCATGTTTCCATTGTAATCAGACCCCCCTGCGATCCACTGAACGCCGTTCCAGGCAACACAGAGACCAGTATTTGTGAAGTAAGGGGCCGACGGCGTATCCGCAAACATCCACGTATGGGCATCGTATGAATAGGCAACTGTTCCGTTTGACCCCGAACCAACCGCAACCCACTGCTGGCCGTTATACGCGATATTCATTGTCAAAGAACTAAAAATGTAGGCCGCAGAAGAGTCAACTACCGCCCAGTTCCGTCCATCGGTAGACGTCGCAATACTGCCATCAGTTCCAAATCCACCTGCAACCCACATATTGTTGCCCCACGCGACACACTGACCGTACTGATTTAACGTCGTCAAGCCCAATGGAGTCCAGTTGATACCGTTGGGGCTGTAAACGATGGTCGCACTGTCACTGTTTCCAACTGCTACCCATTCCTGACCATTGGTCGCAACACCACCTGCATTAATGTTGAAGTACTGAACGCCACTATCAGCAAATGACCAGTGAATACTGTCGGAGCTGTACGCAATTGAGGCACTCTCCGAAAGTGTTGTGTAGGATCCTACCTTCACCCACAACGCGCCATTCCACGCAATATCGTTGGTGACGCCGAAGTACCCTCCTGCCGCGTAGGGATTGTTATGTAGTGGTGTCCATGTGATTCCGTCGGTGCTGTATAGTTCATCAAGCGTTGTTTGATAATAACTAAACTGACAGGCGATCGTAAAGTTCTCGGTGACTTTGGGGATCTGGACTGTCTTTGCAAGTTGGGTGGTTCCGACGTTCGGTAGAGGGCGACGAGCGGCCACGCAGTATCCGAAGCCAAACCCGTTTGATAAACTGAACAACTGTTTATCCAGATCTGGTTCTTTCCAGTTGATTCCGTCGTAACTGATCGCCATGCTGTAATTAGACGGGGTTGACGGTCCGTATCCAGTAACGACCCATACCCGGCCGTTCCACGCCACACCTGTTGCTGTCGGAGAATGGAAGATTGGGGCTCCCGCATCGGCACATGACCAGTTAGACCCGTTGGACGAGTACACGATGCTTCCGCCACCACTGACATTCACTGTTCCAGCTGCCACCCACATCACACCATTCCAGGCGATTCCCAGTCCACCCGCGGGGGATGTAAATACGTTGGACGAAACATCTACTCCCGACCAGTTGATGCCATCATAACTCTTCATGATTGTTGATGGCGTCCCACCCGCTGCATTCGGGTACCCTGTCGCCAAGAAATAGCTGCCATTCCATGCGATTCCCCGAGCTGTGTAAGTCAGTTGCGTGCTGTTGGATACACCTGACCAGTTCATTCCGTCGTACGAGTAGGCGAGACTGCTGGTATTTCCGTCCACACTTCCCGTCGCTACCCAGATATTTCCGTTCCAGGCCGTACGAGTGCTCTCGTTCATCAGCGTTCCGCTGTTTGAGACACCTGTCCAAGTCAGTCCGTCAGACGAGTAAGCGAGTGAGTAGTAGGGCGACTGGTTGTTTGAACCAGACGCAACCCAAATAGAGCCATTCCACGCAATTCCATTTCCTCGGGTGAAGATAGCCGATGCGTTAAGGGTAGCCGACCAGTTGAATCCATCAGGGCTGACGATGATCGGGTTATATGGATTGTTTACTGTAGCTGCCCACATGTTCCCACTCCATGCAATCCCAGTGACAGGTGCACTGCTCGTCAAATTGCGGGTAGCATCATTATGTTGTGCCTGCCACGTGAGTCCATCATACGAGTACCCGAACGAAAATCCAGTATCATCGTTAGATCCACCCACTAACATGAAGTTCTCGGTCATGAGGGGAGCGGGCAGTGGTGGAGAGGGAGACGCACCCACATACGGCAGGACACGACGGGAGGCAAGTGTGATGGCCGAGGGGAATAACGGCCCTTCATAGTAGTGTGGGCTGAGTTGGAGAGGATTGTTGACGGTGGTAAAGTTGGAGCCGTCGGACGTGTAGGCCATGTAGTACCCGCCACCCGGTGCTCCCGAAAAATTAGTGTATCCCGTAATCGTCCACACGCTTCCGTTCCAGTCAATGCCGTAGACAGATAAGAAATATCCGTCGGAGAATGAATTTACAATAGGTGTCCATGAGAAACTATTTGAGCTGGTGATCAAGGCGTATCCAGAGGATGTCTGACCTCCTACCATCCACTGCACTCCGTTCCAGGCAACTGAGATACCGCCGTACTGGAAGAACGGACTTCCTCCGCTGTCTGCGAACGTCCAGTTCTTGGCATCGGTGGAGTAGGCCACTGTTCCATTCGCGCTGTATCCAACCGCCACCCAGTGTGTTCCGTTATAGGCAATATCGTACACCCAGCCCGGTCCTTCTCCCGGGAAGATGTACCCTGCCGACGAGTCCACAGGAGTCCAGTTGAGTCCGTCGGTGGACGTTGCGATCGTGCAGTTGCCCGTACCTCCTGCGACCCACATATTGTTGCCCCACGCCACGCACGTTCCGTATCCCGGATACGATCCAAATACTGATCCACCCAGACCCTGCCACTGAATACCGTTGGAGCTGTACGCAATGGAATTTGATCCGTCCATACCTACCGCCACCCATTCCTGACCGTTCGTAGCCACATCAAGACCGCCTTCGTAATTGAAGATTGATGCTGACAGATCAGCAGGAGTCCACTGCTGTCCGTTCGAGCTGTACGCAATGGAATATCCTGGGGCACCTGATCCCACCGACACCCACATGGCTCCGTTCCATGCGACTCCATACCCGGCATAACTGAAGGCTCCGCTTGATACGGTTGTACCGTGCCAGTTGATTCCGTCGGGGCTCCAGCCTGCAGTATACATGCCGACTTCCGTGTATCCCACCGCCACCACAAAGTTCTCAGTCACCAGCGACGTCGTTCCTGATGTAAACGCTGGCTGCCCCGACGCATTGGTGAAGGTAATGGTTCCTGATGCAGAGGAGATCGCTACATCGCCGATGTAGACCGTTCCTGCTCCCACGTACAGATGATGCCACGGCTTGTCAGCCGATCCGAGATTGTACGTATCTGCCGATCCAGGCATGAAATCACCCGAGAGTGTTACCACGCTTCCGCTGGTATCGTACGTGAATCCTGGGGCTCCTGCCACTGTCCCACTGGCAGTCGTATACAAGATAGATTTCGGCAAACCACCTGCAAATGGTGTGGTGGTGCGGAAGACCGGACGACGCGATGCTACTGCGTATCCGTCGGTGAACAGCGAGTTTGCGATCGGTGTCCAGTGAATACCGTCAGAGCTCTTGCATATGGTAGCATTCGAGTCGCCTACCGCTGTCCACTGTTGACCGTTCCACGCCACGCTCCAGCAGTCAAAATTGAACGGCTGGTTGGCAGCAGGTGACCAAGTCATACCGTCGGAGCTGTTGAACAAACAGTTTCCGCTTCCACTCGTTCCACCTGCGACCCAGACAGATCCGTTCCAGGCGACCGAGTTACCCCAGCTGCTGAAAATGTAGGCAGCAGATGTATCAACGCCCGTCCAGTTGGATCCATTCGATGAATATGCAACTGTAGATGTTCCCTGATTTCCAACTGCTACCCAGAGATTACCGTTGTACGCAATTGCCTGAACACCTGCATCTCCAAAGATCGCATTCGACGGCTGAGCAGTCCAGTTCACTCCATCATAACTGGTGGCGAACATGTTCGATCCTCCGCCCACTGCTACCCAGTACGATCCTCCCCATGCAACTCCAAACCCTCCATAGGAAAAAATCAGGCTGCTCGATGTATCTGCCGCCATCCATGTCTTGCCATCGTACGAATAGGCAAGTGAACACTGAATTGTTCCGCTCTCTCCACCTGTTGCCACCCACATAGTCCCATTCCATGCCACGCTCCAGGCGTAATCAGGGAACGGAGAGGAGGCCACGCCCTTCCAGACCTTTCCATCGGGAGAGTAGGCTAGGGTATTGTTACCATTGCCAGTTGCCACCCACATATTGCCGCTCCATCCGAGTCCCCATGCGTACCCTTGACCACTGATATTGTTTCCTCCAGTGAACACACTGTTGTCCGCCCCAGTCCAGTTGCTTCCGTCGTACGTGTACGCAATGTCGTAGGTACCATACCCCGTAGCGACCATAAAGTTCTCCGATGCTACAGTGACCACTCCAGTTGCACCGGAAGGACCCTGTGGCCCAGAGGGTCCCGTAGGTCCCGTAGGTCCCGACAAACCGGTCACACCTGTTGCTCCTGTCGGTCCAGCAATACCCGTTGCTCCACCAGGATCACCCTTGGGTCCCTGAATTCCACGCAGACCTGTAGGACCTAGAGGACCACTGGGACCCATTATGCCTGTCGGTCCAAGCGGTCCTGTCGGTCCAAGCGGTCCCGTCGGTCCCAGATTACCTTGCGGTCCTGTGGGCCCCGATGGTCCTAGATCGCCTTTCGGTCCAGTAGGCCCAGAGTGTCCCAGATTGCCTTGCGGTCCAGTGGGTCCAGACGGTCCCTGAATTCCAGTAGGTCCCAGAGGGCCGTGCGGTCCAGTGGGTCCAGAATGACCCCGCAGTCCTGTAGGTCCCCGAATACCTGTTGATCCTACACTTCCAGGAGGACCCAGAATACCCTGAGGACCTGTAGGACCCTGAACGCCTGTTAGACCCCGAGGCCCAGTGGCTCCACCCGGATCTCCCGGAATACCTTGGGGACCTGTAGGACCCATCGGTCCACCCGACGGACCTGTAGGACCTACAATTGAGATATCAAGTGTCCATCCCGTATTGTTGCGCAAGTACTGGGGAACACCGATCCACTCCATCATTCCCGTCGAATCCACTGCTGCCATCGTTTTTGCGTCGGGTGATACTGAGACTCCAGACCACGTTCCTGTTCCGGGTCCGCTCTGTGCAAACCAGGTCGTTCCGTAATCAGGACTGACATACACCATATCTGATGATGCAGCAGCAACTAAGACTTGACCATTAGAAGAGGCAGCAACACTCGTCCAGTTCAGAGACGGGAGAGATGTCGGTGACCACGACGCTCCTCCGTTCCCGCTGAGAAATACGTACCCTGATCCTCCCGTATTCTGTCCCGCAATAATCATTGACCCATCGCTCGAGACTGCAAGAGTTCCAACACCTGCTAGACCCGACCCTGCCTGTGTCCATGTTCCCAGTCCTCCAGTCGTATTGTAGTACACGCCTCCAATACCCGTGAGCGAAGCAATGACATACTGGGCATTCGAAGAGCAGGCAATTGAGGTCCACAGTGTGCCCGTAGGAAGGCTGGCATCGGTTAGAAGCGTCCATGACACTCCGTAATTTGAAGTCAAGTACACGTTTGAGGATCCGATACCGAACGCAGTGTCTCCAACAGATCCCGATGCAATCTGTACCCAGTTATCCGTCGTATCTCCCGGGTTCCAAGAGACTCCTCCATCAGGGGATGTGTAGGTTGTTATTCCATATTGTCCTCCAACATAGATGATCTGTCCATTGGATGATCCTGCAATTGTTGTCCACCCTCCAATGCCTCCACCCGGCTGACTGGAAAAAGCATTCGACTGATTGTATACCAGTCCCGCAAACGCCGCACTATAAATCAGGGCTCCCTGACTTGCCGTAAACACGGTAGACCAAGAGGCCGATACGTTTGTTGTTACCCATGATTCAGATCCATAACTCAAGTCATATGTGAAGGCTGTCTTGGGACCATACAGATTACCGGTCGCGACATCGAGATACGTGTCTCCCACATTGCCAACGCTGTACGCCGGAACCCCTGTTCCACTCTGGAACGAGTACGGGCGCATCGAGAAATCGTACGTCCATGCACTCGACGGAATCTGCTGGGGAAGACCTACCCACACAAATCCAGCTCCTGGGTTCTCAGATCCCGCAACCGTAATGGAGGCATCGGGAGAGATTGCAACGCGCTGCCACCGATCACTTGCTAACGATGTTTGGAGGATCCAGGTCTGTCCCCGATCCGGACTCCAGTACACATTTCCAGGATCGACAGATGCAACCACTTCCAGACCATTCGAAGAGACGGCTAGAGATGTTGCCTGAACACCAAGACTATTTGATGTCCACGTCACACCACCGTTTGTACTTGAGTATGTTCCATTAGATCCAGAGGCAATGATCAACGAAGAACCGTCAGACGAACATGCAAGAGTGTACCAGCCATACGCGAGTCCAGTATTTGACCATGTGGCACCGGCATTCGAACTGATATAGATCGAACCAGGAGAATCTGTAATGTCCAGGTACTGTGCGACAATGATCACCTGACTGTCGGACGAGATAGCTGGTTGCGTCCAGTAATGTCCAGCAACACCCGGATTAATCGGACCCGTCCAGTTCACTCCAGAATTTGATGTAATGTACACTCCACCTGGCGAGTAATTCGCAACTGCAACTGCCATCGATCCATCGTACGAGCACGCAACATACACGAAATAGTCCGTTACATCTCCAGCTGTCCATGTGGCTCCTGCATCGGTGGATACGTACATAGGCTGTGGGTTATTTGCACCGTCCGGACCAGACAGATAGATGGTCTGTGCGTTTGATGAGGTTGCAACTCCAAACCAAAGATACGAAGACGGCGCAGTTGTGACAGGCGAAAGTACTAGAGCATTGTTTGAGTATTGTCCGCTGTACAGCGTTCCCTGAGAGTTGGCATACACCGTCTTATTGTTCGTTACGGCAAGACCATACCATGTTCCAGCATTCGCACCTTGTGTCCACGTTCCGTTCGTGAAGCTGGGTGTGTACACCAGCGTTTGATTGTAGAACGCACCAGTCGATAGATTCACATACGTATCACCGGCCAGTCCTAGAGACGGCGATGGATCGCTGTACCCTGTGCGAAGAAATGATCCCTGTGGTCCCTGTACACCTGTCACACCCTGAAGACCTGTGGCACCGGTCTCTCCAGTAATCGACACACCTGTAGGACCAACGCGTCCAGCAATTGAGACGAGGAATGGCCAGGGAGTTGCATTCGTCGTAAGATTGCCTACCTGACCCGCAATCTGCACAAGTCCATCCTGTGACGATCCGAGCGATGTCCATGCAGCCGAGAGAGATAGGGGCTGAGCTGTCCATGTCGCGCCCGCATCCACGCTCAAATAAATCACTCCTCCACTCTGCGCTGCCGAAAGAACTGCACCGTTCGATGACGAGGTCACAGCCGTCCAGTTTCCGCTTGGTAGTCCCGTATCTGACCAAGACGTGGTAGCATTTGAAAGGTAGACTAGTGTACCTGCCGCTAGAATTGTGAGTCCGTCTCCAGACACCACAACATCCTTCCACGAATCAGACTCGGCCTGATTCACCCATCCAGTCGTAGAATTCGACGTCCAAATGTATCCCGGTATGAATGTCTGGTTATAGTACTGCTGTGTCTGAGCAACCGCTAGAACAGTGGCATTCGAGGACATTGAGGGGCGGCCCCATGTACCCTGACCAACACCCACATCCGCCCACGAGTTTCCGCTGTCTGTAGACAGGAAAACACCGCCAGGAAGTGCAGCTCCATCTGTTGTCATTGCTGCCAAGATCTGTGTTCCATCGTACGATGTAGCGACTCCAGACCATGAACCGACAGGGGAAGACGTTGCCGCCCATCCACCTGTATTTGAGGTGTAGATTGGAAGCAGACCGGCAGGGCTGTTTGATGAAGTGGCATACATCCTCGTTCCATCGGGGGTTCCAGCAACTCCCGTCCAGAACGCCTGTGTTTGCGAGGCAATATCAACGAGCGTCCAAACGCCTGCGTTGAATGTTCCGACGTACACGTATCCAGGAACAGTTCCTGCAAGATCCGTCGAATACTGCGAGACAAAGAACTGCGTACCATTGCTGTTCACAGACACTCCGCTCCAGTACGACGAGGCGGTTGAGTTCACCGGAGACCACTGGTACAGATTGGGGATATTCGTGTTGTACACCAGCGTTGAGACCTTGGGTCCGTACAGCAGTTCAGTACTGCTATCGAGGTACGAATCGCCTAGAATACCAACTGTATACGAAGGCAGTCCCGGAGTCGACAAGAACGATGATCCAGTCAGACCAGTTGGTCCAGTCGCACCCTGAATTCCTTGAGGTCCTACTGCTCCCTGTACTCCCTGCGGTCCAACCGGTCCAGCAACACCAGTTGCACCGATCAGGCTATCAACCGGGGCATTTCCACCAATGACCTGAATATCGTACCACGGAAACGATCCGTCTGACACTCCGAAATCCGTGTTCTGCCCGAGCGTCAGAATACCCCCATTCTGTAGAGACTCAATGCGGAAATCAACTGTGATGGATGGATCGCCAGTCGCAATTGAAATCACAGTTTCAGCAGGTGCACCTGACGATCCATTCTGACCCTGGACGTGGGTGTACGCAGACTGTGAGGCACCAATGAAAGTAGACGATGTTCGGTTGTACCACCGGAATGATACGCGAGGAGCAACAAGTCCTACACTCGATGTCTGCCATGTCGGAACACTTGCAGTTAGGCGGTACGTCTGTCCCGGAGCCAGTGTAAACGAACCATCAGGATTTGGAGTAATGTTTGCAGGATTCACTGATTCGGCCGTCACAACATCAAAGACAAGAGTTGTTCCCTCGCCAGGATTTGAGAGCAGGTTTGATTTATCGATGGACATCGAGCCACGAATAAATCCTGCAACTACACCGAGTCCGGCGGGACCACGGGGACCGGCAGTTCCAGTCAGAATAGTTCCGGTGTACGGCAGAACCTTGCGCGCATTCACCTGATTTCCAATCGATAAAAAGGAGGTGGAGAGCGTGGCCACCCAAGTAATGCCATCAAGACTTGACATGAATGTCAGGTTCTGGTAGGGAGCATTGGGATCATAGTTTGGATTTGTGGGATCCCGGCCACCAGACGCATAGTATGACGGCTGGAGTCCAGACCCTGTCATCACCCATTCGTCTCCAGTCCACGCAAGATTGGTGACCTGCGATCCTCCAATCACCGCAATTTGTGTCCACGATGTTCCGTCGTAGCTACGATAGACTCCCAAATCACTGCCGACAATGAGCCAGTACACTCCGTTCCACATAAGTGCACCCGTCTGCTGATTACCCGACTGAATTGGGTTCGTATCGATCACCCAGTTGATTCCATCTGTGCTGGACAAGACCTTGGGCGTCTTTGTTGCCCCACCATCCACTGAATCAAATCCAGCAGCAATCCATGTGGTACCACTGTACATCACGTGCTCTCCTGAATAGCTAAACACAGTCGAACTGGGAGACGGTAGCCAAATATCGGCATCATAACTGTAGAGTACAGTATTGTTTCCCCGACCTACTGCTACCCAAATACTTCCAGAACTAGCAACAGCAGTACCGATTCCGTAGTATCCATACGTCTGATTCGTGGCAAAAGCACCCGCCGATGCATGTGTCCACGTATGTCCATCCTTACTGTGCCACAGGGTACGCCCAGTGGCTCCATCCGAAGCTGAAATTACCCACTCATTGCCTCCCCAGAAAATACCGCTCGCTTCTGCGGTAAACAGAGCAGACTGGGGTGTCACCTGCGGAGGAACCCATGAACGACCATCCGAGCTCAGGAGGATCTTGTATGTCGTGATCCCATCTCCTGATCCTACTGCGATCCACGTTGCGCCGTTCCATGCCACGTCGTACCCCACACCTAGACGTGCACTGTCCGACCGAATTGGATTCCACGTGCTTCCATCTACGCTCCACAGAATCGTATTCGGTCCACCGGCGTCATCTCCCACTGAAACAAGGAATCCCTCCGTCAAATCATCACCTGCAATGGCAGATGATCCAGACGCATTCAGTGCAACGATATTTCCAGCAGCATTGACACTCAGTGGCGTATTTCCGATGTATAGGGTATTCGTTGAGAAATAACCCGTCCGAAAGCGGTTCGTAGGAGTTCCAATGTCAAATGTTTCGTTCTGTGTCGGTATCAAGTGTCCGCTTACAAGAACGTTCGGTTGCTTACCTGCTGTGTTTGGTTGAGCCTGCACAGGAGGTCGGCTGCGCCCCGACATCTTTATTATAGATCATCAACAAATTCGTCGTAAACTATCTTACTTCCTACGTTGTACCAATCGTTGGCTCGCGCATGTCGAATGCTGGGTTCTGGACGCTCTCCGGAACTCCCGACATCACACGGAGGAATCCGAACGGTCCATTCGATGTATTGAGATTCGTGTTCACCCCAGGGCGTATGCTCTTCGGCAGGAGTCCGATAGGGCTCTTCTCGTTAAACAGTCCATCAACTAGGATAGTGAATACCGCCGTCAGAATCAGGGAAATAATCACATCGCGCGTTCCAATGAACGCAATGGCAAAAATGAGAACCTGACGAAGAATTGAGTTTGTGAGGTACTCCTTCTGCGTATGCGAAAGATCAATTGTGATAAACCGACTTCCGATATTCAGAAAAATCATCATGAGCCCCACGAACAATTTGCTGCCATTGATCGATTCAATCAGCATGTCTATCTATTATTCTATTCAATCACAAGATATCTCTTAGAAGGGAGCAGCATTCTCCAGCGTGAACTTCTCGCTGCCCTTCGCCTCGGACGTCGACGCAGAGGGGAGAGCCTTATCACCCGCGGGGACAGGGATCGCCGAGCTGTCCGAAGACATGCTTGTCGCCGTCGCCTTCTTCTTCTTGTGATCGCTTCCCGCCGGCACGCTCTCGTCCGCCGACTTGCCTGACGTTCCGGCTGCAGCAGGGGGAGGAGTCGCAGCCGCCTCATCCTTCTTCTTCTCCTTCTTCGCCTCAAAGTGCTCGCGAGGAGGGATCGAGAGCACTAGGGCAATCGCGAGAACAACCGCGATCAGGAGGGACACGGACGCACCGAGGTAGACAACTCCACCCAGAGCCGCGAGCTGGGCTACAGGAGACGCCAGGAACTGAACGACCGGTGTCGGCGCGGGGCGGGTGTAGAACACGATGTAGAGAACGAGCAGCGCCGTGACAATGTACTGAACATTCTTGGAGACGGCCATGTTTATTACTTTATCCCTGAATTTTTCTACATGTAGTTTCACAATGGCAGGGTACGCAACCTTGGACGAAGCGTTCGGAGGAGCGTACGGAAAAAAGGGGAAAATCAAGGAGGAGAACAAGGTCTATAACTCCCCTACTCGCCGCACCGAAACTGCTCTGCAGGAACACTCTGCTGTCATCCGCGAGCTGACGAATTCTCTTCCGATTGCGAATGGTGATCAGGACTCTTCGGACAATTACGCCCCTGCTATGGTCTCTGGTGGTCGGTCGGGAAACAATCAGATCGAGCCGTTCTCAGTCAAGGATTATCGCACCCCCGATATTCCCGGGACTCCCGGATATGCGTACACTCCGCCCGAGCCGTCATCGGATCGCCGCGGAGGATGGGATACGCGCATGGAAAAACTTGTTCGTAAGATGGAGGCTTCATCAACTGGTGAAGCGTCGACCCACGATTTATTACTTTACATTTTCACGGGCGTGTTTATGCTGTTTGTCCTGGACACCTTTGTCCAGATTGGCAAGCGCTCTTCTAAGTAGACTCCTCCTGCTCGCCCGCATTCCAGTGCTCAACATCGTACGGCCAGTTGTAGAGAACGCTCTCTACAACTCGCACGAGCTTACCGAAGGTCACGCTATCCCCCAGAATCTCGTCGCGCGACACCATCACGACAGGGTAGCACGGAGCATCGAGCTGGAGGAACTGAGTGGGCTCATCATCAACCTTCAGGAGATCGAAGATGGTATGCAGGTAATCAAGAACATCCGAACGGCTCGACAGGAACATCGTGGAATTCGTCGCCGAGAAGGCAGACTTGTGGTTAATACGCCAATCGTTGTGCGTGCCCTTGCTGATGGTGAAGATCTCATCCTTCAGAGAGTTGCTGTTGTCACGGATGATACGGAACTGGATGTTGACGCAGGTAGAGACGGGCATCTTCGGGTTTACTTGTTTGGTATGCTTAGTCCTAAATCTAAAAACGGCCGATCCGTTTTACCTTTTTACTGCCCGAAATACCGGAGAATCATTGTGAAGAATTTTAGAAAGTCACGGCACTTTGTGGAGTTCGTCGCGCGAATATACTCGCCGAACTCCTCGATATGTTGACAATTCTCGTCAAACTCGATTGCGTCTAGGATTTCATCCACCCGATGGCGAAAGATGGAATCGTAGACATCTAGATGGTCATGATCAATAAGCTGGTCAGAGAGAATCTCTGTAAATGTCTGGAGTTCGGCCAGCCGATGTTCTATAGGGGGCAGCGGAGGAAACTTGATGGGTGGCATCACGATGGAGAGATGGTTGAAAGATGCGATAACGTCGTTCATATTCATTCGTTTTGGAAGACTCGCTATTGTTTCATTGGCATACGCATCCATTTTGATCAGAGAAGAGACCCCAGAATCCATACAGTCACTGCTGCAAGTCCCTGTGCAGCCGTATAGGAGAGTGCGGCCGACGACGGGATCTTTCCTGCAAGCCAAGACCACAGCGTAATTGCAGGGTTGAAATGGGCAGATGACATCTTTCCGACCACGGCAATTGCGAGAGATAGAGCGGCCACAAAGTACAGAGGGTTTCCGGTGAACGCAAGTGTCGAGAGAATCAGAAGGGTTCCAAGGTACTCTGCAGTGAACTCGCGCATACCTTTGTTTGTATAAAACGGACCTTCTTTTTCTAACTGAAAGCAAGAGCATTCATCCATCCTATGTCCGAAACAGTAACAACCACAACCCTCACTCGCAACGGGTACAAAGTCCCCAAATCATCTATTGATACCCTCGATGCTCTGCGCAAAGAACTGACGGTCAAACCGTACGTTCCTTCGGTCTTTGTCCGCCCGCAGTACGTGAAGAAGTATGTAGTGTACCATGAAACTGAGAACTTCATTTACGTTCCAAAACAGTTCGGGATTCAGAGATGGGGAATGGCTCCTCTCGATATCGTTTCTACCTCCTCGTCTCCTGACCACTGGACATTTGCCGGATCGATTCGTCCTGCTCAAGTGGAGGTGGTGGATGCTTACTTGAAACCTGAACCCCACGATGGAATGATCTGTCTCCAGACTGGAGGAGGAAAGACCGTGTGTGCGCTGTACATTGCCTCCCAGCTTAAAGTCAAGACCCTCATTCTTGTGCACAACACCTTTCTCAAGGATCAATGGGAAGATCGCATTAAAATGTTCCTTCCATCTGCTAGGATCGGGCATCTACAGGGTGAAACCATGAATGTGGACAATAAAGATATTGTGATTGCCATGATTCAGTCTATTTCAATGAAAGAGTATCCCAAAGAAACCTTTCGAGGATTTGGATTGACGATTATTGACGAGTGCCACCATATTGCCTCTGAAGTCTTTGTCCAATCCTTCCAGAAAATCACATCGAAGCACATGTTGGGTCTATCAGCGACCCCAGATCGCAAGGATGGGCTCATGTACGTGATCGAATGGTTTCTCGGTCCCATTCTCTACAAATCTGAGAGTGGCGACAAAGTCGATAATTTAGTGCATGTCGAAATGTACAAGCACGAACCCACCGATGTTGATTTCAATCACATTCTCTACAACAGTCAGGGCGTGATGAATGTTGCAGGGATGGTCAATAAATTAGCCGAGTTCAAACCTCGAACTGAACTTATTGTGAAGATTATTAACGATATTCTCGAGAACGAACCCGAACGTCAGCTCCTAGTCCTGTCCGATCGCGTGCAGCACTGCAAGGATATCATGGCACTCCTTGATCCCTCTAAAGCCGCTATTCTGTCCCAAGGAGTTGCTGCTTCGAAACGCGCAGAATTCTGTGAATCCAAGAAAATTCTGATTGCAACGTATTCGATGTGTAAAGAAGGCTTTGATGTCGCAACGCTCAATACGTTAGTGATGGCTACTCCTCGACCTGACATCGATCAAATTGTCGGTCGGATATTGCGCACCGAAAAGTCTAAGCGATCAATCAATCCCTTAATTGTAGATATTGTGGACTCCACATTCCGGCGTCAGTTCCAGGCTCGGCTGAAACTCTATACCGATCGCAACTATGTGGTTGACAAAATGGAAATATAGCAGACTAGACACCGAACGGTCCGCAGGGCTCGGCCATAGGAGGATGATCGACAATCATAATCTCGCGGTATTCACGACTTCCAGTACTCAGAAAATGACGAAGATTTGCCGCCCAACGATTCAGTTCGTATTTTCGTTTCACTAGAAGGTCGACACCGTACGGATGCGTAATACGGTCCGAATGTATAAATTCAATATGGTCGTCAAGAGACCAACCATATTGACTTAAAGTCCAACGCAGATTTTTGGTGATATTGAAGCCTGCATCTTTTTCTGCTTCAACAATCACCTTGCGAGTATGATTAATATAAAATTCGCTCATTTTGTTGGATACACCCACACCGTCAAAATCATTGCGAGAAGCAGAAGGGCACTGAAGTACCCCTGAAATGTCTGCCTGTTCTCACGAGTTAAGTCTAGTCCAAACATGTTTAGAAACGGGTCTATGATGGTCACATTCTGACCATGATAATACCGTTCCAGCCGTGTGAAGGGACATCCGTACCCCGATACATGGAAAAATGCAATCGGAATAAATACTAGAATCAGAAACGGTCGAAGGTTAGGGCGTGTTATAAACACTGCTAAAAACAGAACGAGAACAAATTGGTGTGCTCCGTACAGAACCCATCCTAGGTTCATGTTTAGTCGCTTACTTACTTACTTGGAGAGAATAGAACGAGAGCAGAGAATGTACAGGAACAGAGCATTCACGACAGGAATGAAGAAGGCAACCACACTGCGGAACAGAAGACCCCAACCCTTGCGTCCGCGAGTCGCTACAATGATATACACATCCGACAGAACAACCAGAGCAGCGAGGACGGCGATCACTCCGAACATAATGTAGAAATACCGGCACACATTCGAGCTCGTAATCGACTGCATCCACGTGGGCTCGCGAGTAGGAAAGAGGTCCATGTTTGTATATTATACCCCTCAAAAATCTTCGTCGTAGTCGTAGGCCGCCTGCTCCCCTGCATCTTCTCCATCCAATGCCCGCGCCCTCCGATCTCCGTAATCTCCGTAATCTGTCAGAAGTTCCACGCCGTCCGCATTCAGAGGAACTTCGCCCTGTTCTCCGTTGTCGCGATCATCATTCAAACCTTCTTCGGGTATATTTTCAGGTGCAGCCCGGTCTTCTTCACCTGCGACCAGCGGATTGTCGGTCGGTGGCTCAAGCGTATCCAGTTCCGCCTGCATTTCCTGTACGAACGATTCCCGATCTTCTTTCGTAATCAGATACGGCGCTAGGTGAAGATCAATCAGCTTCTTCGTGATTTCACGCTGGGGATCCGGCATGGCTCTCAACTTATTACGGAACATGGCTCTCTCCTTCGCAAGAATACTATCAATATCCTTCCGCAGATCAGGAGTCTTTGATCGTAAAATGACAAACGTAGGATCTGATGCCCATGACTTTTCTAGGACAGAGAGTACAGCTCCATTGTCCGCAATCTGCTTCCCCAAATCGAGAATTAGACCCTTATAGAAATCGCGCAGAAGAGAGGGGTTTCCAGTGGCTCCAGCTACATGATCTTTTGCTTCTCCGAGATAGGTTCGCAGTGTCTGATTTGCTGTGGATTGCGTTGACAGGATCGAGAGCGAGCGTAACAGAAACGACTGTAGAATTGCCGGACTCTCTTCTTTCAGCATCGACTGAATGGCAGTGCTCTTAATTGGCTTGAGTTTCAGGAGAGATGAGACCATTGCTTTATCAGGCGTTCCGGCCGGTTCAGGAACTTTTTCAGCTTCAACAATTCTTGACTGGGCTGCAGGTTTCAGTGGAAGAACAATTGGCAACTCTTTCTGCACAAACGAAAATCCGGTCGATGACATCAGCCATGGCGTCACTGATTTGCAAAAGTACCGCTCTTCCTCAGTGGATACAATTGAGTCTTCAGGTTTTAGAAATGATATGTCTTTACTTGGATGGATCGCGGGAGGACTGAATGATTGGATTGGATTATCTCCCAGCGTCTCCGAATCCAGGGTATCCCTTGCAAGACGTAACTCATCCTTGAACTCCGGAACAAACTGTTTCTTGAGAGATGTCATGACTGTACGTTTGACCGACTTGCGATCTTTGAGGACTGCGCGCAGAAATACGACGGAGGACCCCTTGAAGGTTGATGGGTACTGCTCAAACGTCGACTGCAGAGCAAACAGAAGGGAATCAACGAGTGGTGCATCATTTGAATCTGTGTCGTCTCGAGGAAACCCGTTCAGCTGAAGGGGTTTCGATCCAAACGATCGACGAGGAACGAGTTGGGGAATGTGTGTCTGCAGAAGAATCACGGTTGCCGAGAACCCAATAGCTCCTAGAACTAAATCAATTTCTCCCGACGACCGTTTCCCTGTCATTGCCCGCCGGATCTTTGCGGTTTCTCCCCGCACATACTCGAGGTACCTCCGCAGCTTGTCTTCTTCAGGTAACACTTGAATGAGGGTGAGAATGAGGTACATAATATCCTCTGCCGGCTCGTCGCTCTTAAACGCCGTCTGAATACTCTTCAGCGATTCTGCAAATGAAACATGATCGGTTGTTACGACAGCCATTGACGTTGTTAGAACATCTCCACGCAAGATCTGACGCCCGTTCTCGTCAAACACTGCCTGATCCTCCAGAATCTCGGCAATACGTTCTCCCGAATACTGGCAAATATAGAACCCTGAATCGCGGACACACCATGTCTTCAAGTACTTTTTCGGATCGCGCGCATACTCTCCCGACAAGATCTGCAGTTCATGTTCGCAAATGAGGAACGCTCCCGTTTCTGGATCAAGATATAGATGGTTTGATACTGGAGTATCCTTAATTAGCGCCTGAATCTCGTACAACTTATCTTCCGGCAGTTTCGTGTCATCGTCCAAGATCGAAACAATCATCAGACGAGTTTCATTCGAGGCAGACGACGGTGTGGCGGCAGGAATCTTGACATGTGATTTATCGGGGTACTCGCGGTACTTCTGCAGCCGTTCCTGATGCTCTTTCAGAATCCGCGCATCCGTTCCCGGTGTCCACGCCTCTTTTCCATGATACGGCGCATCTTCCTGCTCCTTGTGAATGAATGACAGCGGGATACATCCGTACCCTGGCTTGTACTCCTTATCCTTAGATTTCTTGTCGGGGCACTCAAGACCTGAATGTCCCGTGGCTCCACACACTGCACATTTGGGAGCACGGTACACTCCCCTCGTCTGAAAATCCGTGAACCCCGAAATGTCTGGAGGAAGACAGTCGTCGGGCGTACCTTCAATCACTCCCGCATCGGGGAAGACGACGGGAGGAGGAACAGCTGCAACACCAACATCTCCAGCCTGTGAAAGGAACATTTTCGGTACAAGCATACCTCCATCCACCTGATCAACTAACCATTTGCGCGACGAGAGAGACGCTTTCCACTGTGTTCCGTACGCCTCCAAAATCTGTTTAGACGGCGCATCTTCTTCCTTTACTGCCAGCGTAATCTCTTTCGGCGGAGGAGTTTCGTCGACAACTGGAACTGGCGGGAACTTTGATGTCCACAGCTTTTCAGGAATATCTTTGAGCTGAATGTCGTAGATCTTGAGATATTTGAGCCCTTCGGTGTACGGATCCCCCGTCTCTGGAACTGCATGCTCGAAAATCGCCTCCATACTTGGCAAGAGTTCTTGGAGAGGTTCCGTCGAATCAATTAGAACAGGGTCTGGGTGCACGGATAAAAAGGGGTGATCAACCAGCGGATTAGGAGGTGCCAACGGAGGATTGTCGACCGCATACTTTGTGAAGGTTGCCGTATCCTTTGTATCTGCCCTTGTTACCTTGGCAATTGTGTACGTCCCATCCTCCCGTACCAATGTTTTCGTGTACTGCACATTGTCCAGAAAGATCGTGTTCTCAATCTGTACCTTGCCATTTGTATCATACACCGGAACACCGTCTCCTCCCGTAAAGTACCGGGGAGATTTCGGAAGAGAGTCCATCAGCATAAGGTAGTAGTTAGGAGCTGTTCCTGGACTCGGTGGAAAAAGCGGACTCCATGCCTGTTTCCACATAAACTCTGTACTCTCCACCCTGCTTCCGTTCTTGTAGTGCACCCACGAGAGCGTTGCAGGTCGTTCGTACTTGGCTTCCACAAATCCTTCTGCCGTATCTTTCACAACTTGAGTATACAGTTTCGTGAATGAATCCACTTCGTACTCTGCTTTGCGTATAATTGCTTTCGGGATCTTACCGGTCTTGGGAAGAAGCCTCTCAATGAAATCTGAGGACTGCTGTTCATAGGTATAAAATCGTATTTCTTCGGGACGCTGAATATCTTCCTCAATCTCGAATTCTTCAAGAACTTGGTAGTCTTGTGCAGGATCAAAAAGTAGCTCGTCCGCAGACGCCATCTATTCTTATCTTACTTATCAATACTAGAAATTGTGGACTCACACATCTCGGCAATACGCCGTCCAATTGCATCCAGAACTGCCTCTGGCGACTTCTCCGTGCGGAAGCGAAGAACCATCTCAGGGCGCAGGGGGTGAGGAACATCGTACGAAATGAAGGAGCATGTATCGGGGAGTTCGTAGCCTACAATCTGCGCCAGTGCACCTACAGTATGCCCCTCCGTCGTTGAGACCACGCGATACGTCTTCGGCTCCGAATCACGGATCACTGTATCCTTCGACAGCTTGACCCATGCAGATACCCGCTCCTTCAGGAGGTTGACAGCTGCTACAAGCAGATCCTTGGCCGGAATCACGCCTAGACTCTCAATCACGAAATCAAACCAGTCCGGGCGCCCCTTCTCATTGGTGTGAATAATGCGCTGGCGATGGAAGACGTCGAAAGTCCCCTTGTCCTCGTGCTTCTCCTTCTCCTCCTCTGCCTTCTCCTCATCCACATGAATATTGTAGGATGCAACACACACCTGTGACGACTTGGGGTTCACAGTCAGACGAGCTGTGATATGCACTGCCTCGCCCTTCTTGATCTTCATGAAGTACAGCGGAGTCTTGAGATCACGATCGCGCATCAGAATATCGGATCGCGCACCTGAGACTGCAAAGTCCTTGGTAGTGAGATCCTGAGTCTGATCTGGGGATACAACTCGCAGTGTGAGTTGCGCCGACCGAATCACGTCCTCTTCCGATACTTTGACATCAATGGGTAGCATCTCCGTACGATGACGAAGAACCTCATGAGGAATCAGGGTGGTGTTCTCAAGAACCTGGACATCCGTCACCTCGACGGTTGGCGTCTCATTCAACAGAACACGACGGATCGCATTCACAAACTGGGGAGGGACGCCGCGGATCTGAAAGGTCATACCGAACTTGCCAAACTGGTAATTCTTAGCAACAATCATTGTACTCTCAGCAGGTGTTGACGTTGACATCTCTCGTTGTCAGAGTATTCGTTTTTATCTACTTTCATTTTAATGTCTACGAACGCCTACGTCCCGATTCTCTTTTATAGTGATCGATGTGCTGCTTCAAAGGAGGTCGTTGGGACAATCCAGGCTCTGAATAAGGCATCTCTCTTTCGCTTTGTGAATGTGGATACGACTCCTCGCAACTTCATTCCTCCGGAAATCAAGAGCGTGCCGTCTCTTCTCCAGCCCGATACGAAACAGGTTCTGGCCGGAAAAACAAACATTTTTGCCCAGCTGTCGAAACCTGTCCAGAGCCGCCGTGAGCTTCCCCAGGGCAGGGCGCCTCCCACTGCTCCCGCCGAACCCCTCTTTTGGTCATTCAATGAATCCAGTATGTCCAGCGGATACTCTAGCTTTGACGGTCAGACCAAAGTCGCTGAAGATCAGCTTCGGTATTCCTATCTCGATGGTGAGATCCGGACGTCGGGTCAGGAGGTGATTAATCCTACCGGAACCGTGGACGGAGAAGCCGGAAGCAAGACGGGTCGTAACAATGATGTGACATCCCGGATGGAATCGATGCAGGCAATGAGGGAGGCCGAGTTCAAGTCCCCTGCACGTCAGTAACCTTCCTCCTCTCTACGTCAGTAACCTTCCTCTCTACGTCAGTAACCTTCCTCCTCTCTACGTCAGTAGTAATTTACATATTTCCCGTCATAGATATACAATATGTCGGCCACTACGTATCTGAAGAGCTTCTTTCACCAGCTTGGCGAAGTCGTGCACGAGCTCGTGGAGATGTTCCCCGACGATCCCGATTTCAAGATGTTCAAGACCTTTTTGGGTATTACGCAAAAGACCAACCCAACCATGATTATCGACGGGTTCCACGAGTATGTTACGTCCAAGCACGAAGCCGAGATTGATGCGCGTAACGAGGACTTCTTTCTTAACTATGCGGTTCAGGACTATGAAAGCAGTACTATCGACATCATTGGAAAAATCAAGACCTACTGGACATCGCTGTCGGCAGGGTCAAAAGATGTCATGTGGCAGTATATCTACATTCTCAAGGAGCTTACAAAGAGGTACAAGGCATCGTCTTCTGCTTAACTAACTAACTATAGTAACTGTAGAAGGCCGTATCCAACTGCCACTGGGGATTTGAGTCCTGGAGAACCAGTGGAGGAGGACTGTCTGAACGGTTCTCGACATGTGCAAGACGCACCTCGAGATTGTTGATACGTTCATTGAGACGCCGGTTCTCCCCAATCAGCATCTCAATCTCTGTAGCCATCGTCATCGGACTCTCAACATACAGATTCATTAGTGTCTTTGCCGCAAGAGTGTCGGCCTCGGTCTCCTCGTAATAATTGCACGGGCATCCGTCATAACACTCCAGCTCTGCCTCCTCCTCCTCTCGTACCATTTCCTTCACAAACTGATTCCTGCGCTCCTTCTGATGCTCGAACTCGATAAACCGTTGTAGACGCTGACGACGGGACTCCAGTGTCCCCGAGGTACGTGAATGACGAGCCACCAGCTCCTTATTGATCTGATCGGATGTAAGCGCATTCACGTTGACATTCATCTTATCCTGTTGTATACGTTTTCGTTGCTGAACTTCACTCACGATTCGTTTTGATTAAAACGAATCGTGATTGTTTGTGTGCTTACCCAAAGCATACCGAAAATGACGTCATCACTGTTCCTTGTCTTCTCACTGCGGGAAGGGGACATTCTGAACTGCCGTATGGCGACTCTTGATTCCTCGAAAGCCGAGCAGGAGTGTCTTGCTGCTCTACGTGTACCCGGACGCGGAACCTGGGCCCGAATTGTGAGTATTCCGTCATCCTCATTTGTTGTTGGTGATCGTGTATGGGTGTCGTTGAACGATAATCATAAGGATTATACGGATATTCGAAGTGTGGCCGTTCTTGATCGCGCGAATCCAAATTCCGACTGGATTGAGGATTTGGTGGTGGTATAATTAGAAATTGAAAACGCAGAGTCCTCTGGTACCATTTGTTTGTCCTGATCCACCTTGTCCGCCAAATCCATAATAAGCACCAAATATCTTTGTTCCCGGATATCCTCCTGCGCCTCCAAATCCAGGTCCAAAACCCTGGTATCCTCCTGCTCCACCCGAATATCCATTTGCGGAGGTTCCGCTTCCACCTGCTCCCCCATTTCCGGCGTGTCCAGAACTACCATTTTCTCCGCCTGCTCCACCACCTCCATCTGCAACTTTTGTTCCATTAACGACTATTGTCGAGCTCGTTCCTGAAGATCCGGCTCCTCCTCCTCCAACATTCATTACAATCGACTGTCCTGGTCCTGCAGAACCTGTACCGGTGGAATAACCACCTCCACCTCCGCCTCCTCCACCACACCAGTTCGCTTCATACCCTCCGCCACCACCACCCCCAAGAGCTTGACATATAACTGGTAACGCTGAATAGTTTCCAGCTGGCATCGTATACGTCGTTGAACCGAGATCCAATACAGCACTTGCAGTTGGAATAATGATAGATGATGTCGAAGCTCCCGTACTCCGTGTTGTTGTTCCGCCTCCAGTATAGGTGATTTTTAACGTGAATGTTGTTGTTCCCCAAGTCAAGTAAGAAGGTGAAACATAGATTGATGCAGTAGAACCTGCTATATTTGATGCTATATTTGTTGCTCCCATGTAGAGATCGTATGTATAAAAGCTTGACTGACCGGTTGGTGGAGTATACGGTGTCCAATTCAGCGTGATTCCTGTTCCAGGATTCGCCTGACCACTTGCCGCCGTTTGTGGACTCGCCACACCTGTTGCACTGAAATTTGCCACATTCACAGTGAGAACTGGTGTAGTTACACATGATTGATTGGCATATACACCTGCATCATTGGATAAGTAGGGTATGACCTGGTACTGAAACGATCCCGGAGTCACATTTGAAAAGGTGGTTGTTGTCCCTGTAACGACATTCTGTTCCATCAAGACCCGGTTAATAGGACTCATAGGTGCAATAATCGTTTTTCCATCGACCATATAATTCAATCCAGTAATGGTCACGTTGCTTGCTGAATTTCGGTACCCATCGCCAATCGTGACGGTATAGGATGTATTTGGACTCGTAAAGGTAGCGTTTACAACTTGACTTCTTGTTGACCATTTCTGCGAGAGATAGGATTGGACCTGCTGGATTTGAGTTGTCGTTAGAATGGAAGGATAAACAAGAATCTCCATCGCGTATCCTACGAATGGATATCCGTAGCTGTTCGCTGAATTCGTGGTAAGATCCCCACGATGATATCCAAGTACAAGTTTCGTTCCCGATACTAATGCTTTTGTTCCACTGAAATTTGAAAGTGTAGAAAAGTCTGTTCCGTTCACTGCTACTCCGGTGTTCGATCCATTTACGTATGCGACAGCAATTGCCGTTGTTCCCGGTTTGTATGATGCCGTCGGACTCGATGATCCCCAGACAACTCCTGCGTTAACTAATCCTATACTTCCTACTCCGCCACCTGCAGAGTATCCACACGCAAGTGAGAGTCCTCCCGCTGTACTTGAACCGATGAATCCCCACTGATTTGCATTCGTAGATACTCCAGTATTGTTAAACACTGCAAATATAGTGGAAGTTGAAGGATTTGCAGGGTAATTGGTCGTATATAGCTTTGTGTTAAAACTGAGTGCATTGTAGGGTAACGAATAAGATGCCCCGGCTGTTGACACTGCATTGTTTGTAGATCCTGTAGACCCCTTATTGACCCATGTATTGATGACAGTTCCGTCTGAAGGTGTACTTCCGTTTCCATTCGGATCCGAACCATCGTACCACAAATCATACCCTGAAACAGGTGGAGTCGTCAGAGATGACTGGGGTATCGGAACAGGTGCTATTTGTTGAGTAATCGACATTGACATTTGTGTAGATGTTTGGGAGATCGAAATAAGTGCTGGGATATTTAGGGAAAGAGGGATATAGGATGGGGTCCATGTTGTCAATCCATTATTGTAAAAAATACATACCGAACTACTATTTCCGGCCATAACAACTCCGGGTGCATAATATGTAAAATTTGCAGGAGATGGAGGACCAGTTGAAAACACTGTAACATTGGATGATGAAGAATTTGAAGCATTCAAGGTGAGATAGAAACTGAGGGTGTAGGTTCCAGTCGTGACCGGAAAACTTGGCACTAGTGTTGTGTTGCTGACTGGAATGATACGACTTCCATCGTAGAGTGGACGAGTTTGAGGAGGCGCAGGTAGTTTAGAGGAGATAATGGGGTACCCATCTATCGTTAAGTTCATTCCGGTGAGTACAGTTGTCGTTGCAGCACCGAATGTAGAATCTCCGATGAACACTGAAAATGGTCCCTTTATCGGAGGACCAACCGTAGATGTTGATACTGCAGTGCCTCCGACCTTGATTGTCACACTGGTATTTGCAACAGTATAGTATTCAATCAGTGTTGGAACTCCTATCGGAATATCTGACCGCGGGCCTGTATACGTACCATCCTTGTAGTCTGCCCAAAACAGAACATTTGATTGTCCGGTTCCACCATCCGTCCATATAGCAAATGTTCTCTCTCCACTGTGCGTACCATAATCTACTGCAGGCTGATTTGTTAATCTAAAGACATTCTTGACACCTGCAAGATTTACAGATGTGAGCGTCAAGTAGAATGAGAGTGAATACGTTCCAACCAAGGATGGAATGCCCAACGCAATACATGTATTCGCTTTGGGGATAAACTTTGTTCCGTCCACTACCGGTGTCGTGTAATTTTGCGTATAATTATAATGAGTCACGGCATCAGAGTAATAGGTCGTGTTGTTCCAGTCGATTGAAGGTAAGTGACCCGCATTGTAATTTGCAGCTGTAACATACTTTGCTTGGTTATTGTTGACCGTTACCCATTTTATATAGCCCTCTGCCCCTCCATATACAGGCAGACCAGCAGGGGTTGTTCCCGGATATGTGATCGGTAATAATCCCCCACCTGAGCCTATAAAATCACCATATATATACCCATTGTTGTTCGAAGGAATATAGGTTGGATCTGGGTAAGTCATGATGTACGGAATACCGTCCACAATATAGTCAATATCGGTTATGGTACAGTCAGCAGGGAGAAACGGAGTTGGCTGAGACATATACACCGAATAGTTTGTTCCCGTTGGACGACCGGTGTTCGTGCTCGATACCCAACTCGGTTGAAGAACATTTGAGACAGCAGTGCCTACTGTGATGTTGACATACTTACCCATCGCATTCATCACAACCCTTGTCGGAACTCCAATGGCAAGATATCCTAACTCGTTAATTCCAAAATTTCGATCAGTTGTATCCCCCCAACGAATATGGAGACCTTGCCCTGCAGGGCTATATAAACCCGGATACGTAACGAAAAAGGAAGGAGTTCTTGTATCATTCGTTCCGTCAGATGAGATGTGTAGAACGTTCGACCAAGTTGTTCCCGCTGTATTCAGTGTGATCGTGAATGCCAAACTATAGTTTCCGTACGGCATCTTGACGTTGGTCAGTACAGCCCCTGCCGTTGGTGTAAACACTTGCTTTCCAAGAACCGGTGTCATGAACTCGTTGACAACAAATGTATCTGCTGCCGGTGTTGTCTGTGACCATGTGACTGTTGTGAGACCATCCGTAGATGAGACAGCAGGAATTCCGAGCACTGCATTGGATCCCGGGATCGTAATTGGCAGTGTCGAAGGAGGACTGAAATTTGTAGGTGTTGTTTCCGAAACGATTCCGCTGGCTACTGCAATAATTCCGTACTGGTATGTGGCTCCCATCGTCAGTCCAGTAAACGAGGCAGTTGTAGATGTCACTGTAATGTTTGATGTAGATGTTCCAGTCACAATTCCCGCATTGTTGAGAATCGACAAGGTTATTGACGATGCGCCTGAAAACACGTTGGATGACGTTTTTGATGCTGATGAATTCGAAAATATCCATCCGTTTCCAAAAGTGGAAATAGCTGATCCCAGTACGAAATTTGCGGCTGCACCGTTGTTTCCTACAAACAATGCCCTGTAATTGCCGTACGATCCTCCCTGAAGTCCTGATTTCACCGTACTGTTAATAGCATTCACAATACTGGATCCTACTACGAAATACGGAGATATCCGATCCACAAACTCTTGAATGTCTCCAACTGCCACTGTTCCTCCGGGCACAGTAATTGGAGCTGGAGTACGAGTGTCCAGTAAGTTAGTATATTGGTAAACTGTCCATAAAGTCGGTGATGGATGAGTCGAATCGGGAGGACTTGTACCTTGCCAGCTCGTCAGTGTGCTTGTTGTTCCAGAATATGTCACCGCCGAGTCAGAAGCAACAATGTAAGGGCGGTTTAAGTAGACGGTATTTGTATTTGACAATGTTCCATTCACACCTGCAAGGGATGGTGCTAGTTGTACATAATGATTGCTGCCGATTGTCCCTGTAAACTGTAGTTGAATCGGTGTTGTTCCAGTTGTCCAATTGCTGGTTGTTCCCGTATTTGCACCGTTGGTAAACAACGTTCCAACAATGGTGTCCGGTGTCGGCGCATTCGTTGTCCAGGCTGCCGTCAATGTAGTATTGTTGTAGGTTAGAGTTGCAGATGTAAAGAGTCCAGGTGCCTGTACTGTCACATTTGCCGACTGTCCGGCTGTTCCTGAGATACCCTTGTATGATCCAGTCACCCTCGCATAGTATGTCGTATTTCCTACACCAGATGTTACGAAGGCATAACTGTACGTTCCCGCTGCAACCGTATGAGTTTCAAGCTGCGTTCCATCGCTCCTGTAGAGAGCATAGGTGAACGTATCCGCTGCAGGTGTGACTTGTGCCCATGTCACTGTGAGTGTTGGTCCAGACTTGCTGAGTGTAGGTGACGGGGTTCCTGGAATGGTGAGGGTTATACCTGCCGACGTTACGGTTGCACCTTTGACGCTATTGAGATACGGGTCTATCCAGGAAGAATAGGAATTTCCTGCACTCCCCACGAATGAAAAGGTACGCGCTTGTCCGGTTGTCCATGTTTTGATCTGCGCAGTATCGTAGTACGCGTTGTTCACATATAGGTATCCCTTGATCGTATCGGCCGCTGGCGTCTCTGCTGTCCATGTTGTTGTAATTGTCGTTCCGTAGTAATCAATGGATAACACTGACTGTGTAGTCGTTCCCGGAACGATTGCAACTGTCACTGGAGTACTGTCGAGCGTTGTCACCGTCACATTTGGAGTCGATGCTACGATTCTATACGTGTACGTATTTCCATTGAAACCGGCAGCATTGAACTGAATCTGATTATTTGTTGCAGGTGAAGGAGTTCCAGATAGCTGGAATGTACCATTCGAGTACTCGTTGACAACATACGTTGCTCCTGTAATTGAAGTCCAGTTCACGGTAATCACTCCAAGGGGAGAACACGATGCAGTTGGAGGTGCCAAGAAGGTGATGTTGGATCCGACTGGTGTTCCATAAATTCCCTTGTATCCCGTTGTTACATAGATTGTGTATGTACTGCCATAGACCCCGCCCGTTAATGTACCAGTATACGGTGGGAAACTTGTGATGACAGTTCCACCTCCAATACCTGTGAGTGTATAGCTATCCGCAGCCGGAGACACTGCGTTAAATGTTGTTGTTACAGATGTTCCCGTCGCAGCCAGTGTGAGCGTTGGTGTTCCTGGAATGGTCAGCGTAATCTCATTGCCAACCGTTGCGCTGCTTGGAATATCCTTATGTTTTGCATATACCCTGAACTTGTAGGTTACACCTGGAAGTCCGGTCACATTTATGGATGTAGCAGTTGATCCTCCGGCAGTGTAATCTGATCCGCTGTTGAAATGGTTGCACAGGTCAGAGAGTATATATCCTCCCGTTGGGTAATTGCTGTAATCGTTTGTCTGGTATGCTGTAGCCCAATTGATCGTAATGTTGGTTCCAGAGTAAGTCACTGCAACACTTGAAGGAGGAGTGGATGTGAGAGTTATAGGCGTTGATCCAAGGGACGAACTCTTGAGTCCATTGTAAATCCCAGCAACATTGAAAGTGTAGGTCTGGTTAGGAGAGGCAGAAACAAACGTATTTGACCGAAGTGCAGTTGATGTCACTGGAGTGACGAATGAGTTGGTTTCACTGATGCTGTAGGTTATTCCTGACATCGCTCCATCCCATTCTGTCATCGTTGATTTCAGGGATAAGTTGTAGTGTCCTGCAGTCTGAACACTATACGTACTCCAATTCTGCACCGAGAACTGTGAGGGTGTGCCCGTATAGAACTTGGCTGTTCCATCGGCAGCCACCATCTTCGTGTACGCGTTATCGTAAATCATGTAGACATTCTGTGGCGTTGCATCATTGGTTTGACCGATAGCGGTAATAGGAAGGCTCTGCCCCCCTGTTCCAATATAGTCCCCATAAATAACACCCACGTCATAGTACACTTTAATCGAAGGACCTGCTAGCCACTGGGCAATTGGTGGAGCGGGAATAGGCGCAGAGGAGAGTGTCAGATATATCAATGGAATTGAACTTCCAGCTGGAATATACCCTCCGGATATTTTCTGACTGGATATTCCCTGTACATTTGTTGAGTACACATAGAACTGATACGTACTTCCAACTGTTCCAGTATAATTGTACTGTGTCGGACCAGTATACGGCAATGAAGGAGTAAAATCTATCGGTATACTGTTAACATATCGTCCTACTGTATACGTTAAATTGGTTGATGTAATCCAGTTAATCTGAATGGTTGTTCCAGCATTTGACATCGTCACATTCGTCGGTACCGCTGCATAGATTGACACTGATGGAGCCTGAACAACTGCTGATGAAATGCCCTTGTTAATTGAGTAAAGAGTGAAATCATGGTACGAACCGGCAGATCCAGTAAAGGTGTAGTCTGAAATATCATTCTGCGCAGGATACGAGGTGCTTGTTCCTGTCTTTGATGATATAGCCGATCCACAAATATCTGTGAGCACATACCCTCCGTTTGGTGCGGGGGTTGGTGCAGTCCATGTATTCACAAGTGTAAGTCCATTCACAGTCGTTGTGAATCCGGTAGGCGGGTACGTAAACAATGAAATAGATTGCCCAAGTGTAACTGCTGATGAAATTCCCTTGTGCACAGCATACACACTAAACTTGTACGTCTTTCCAGCCACCACTGAAAATTGCGTGCTAGTCGCTGTTGCCGTATTTATTCCCGTGTTTCCATTCGCATCTGTAATGTAGTATCCTCCATTTGGAACCACCGAAGGAGCTGTCCAACTCACTGTCATCGTATATGTCGAATAATCTGCCGTAACATTCGTTGGCGGAATCGTGTACAGCGAAATCGTGTTTGTCGCATACGTTATCACTCCCCGAACCCCATTCTTCACTGCTGCAGCTCCGAACTGGTAGAGTGTAGCTAACTGAACTCCGGTCGAAAAGGTGAGTGAAGCACCTCCCGTTATTCCCGTATAACTTCCAGGATAATTACCTAATTTATCGGTGATGACAAATGAATCGGCGTTTCCAGTAAAGTTCCATGATACAGTAACATTTGAACCGGTGTAATCTTGTTGCACGTTTGTGAGTGTGACAGTGGACACTGCAACTGTCGGAGTCTGATACGTCGAACTGGATACACCATTGTGAATCGCCGTAATCACGTAGTAATAGTTCGAATTCAGACCAACATTTCCGAATGTGTAGGATGGTACAGTTGTATTCGGAAACTGGGGGGTTGACAACACTGAATTGGTTGCGACCTGGACATAGTACCCCCCATTCGGTTTGGGAGATCCATCCAGCTGTACCGGTTCCACCCATCCCATCGAAATATTGGTGCCGTAATAACTCTGGAATGTTATCGTGTTGACTGGATTTGTTGTCAAGTAAACCGTGTTGGCGTTTCCAGAGATTGTGTACGAAAGTAGATTGCTGTGTACGGCACGCACATTAAATGCGTACGTCTTTCCAAGAACTCCGGCAATAGAGAGTGACAGTGTAGTATTCGAATAATTCGCTGCAAAGCCAGTATAGTTTCCGCACAGGTCTACAACCGTATATCCTCCATCTGGGAGAACAGCTGGGGTTCTGGATCCCTGTACCGGCTGTAATGCCGACGTCCATGTCAGTGAGATATTTGTTGAATAGTAAGTTGCAGTCACACTTGGAGGAGGATTCGTAAACAGATTGTAGGGCGGACTGCCAGTCGCAGAACTTGTGAGTCCATTGGTTGTGGTCTTGACAAACCCATTGTAAATCGTTCCATACACTCCCTGAAACAGCGAATTCGCGCTATAATTCACTCCATCCAACGAAAATGTCTGAACAGGATTTCCGATGGTTGTGGGAGACGCAGCGTAATTGATCGATCCACACAGAGTTGTGGTATTAAAGGAGAGACTCGACGCTGATGGAGGAACAGGATTGAAGGAGATGGGGGCACTCGACACCGGGGTTCCGACAACATTATTGCGTACAGGGTATACCCATGCACGGTACGTATCCCCATTTGAAAGCGTACTGTTGAACGGTGTGGAGGTGAATGTGACTCCAGAGTACGGGGTATACGTTCCCGATCCACAGATCGAGATAATATAACTTGTATCCGCTGTCAGACCTCCCGGAACAACTACATTCGTAATCATATTTGTTGTCACTGTAGCGATTCCCCACTTGTTCCCAAGGTACGTTTCAATATTTTGGCGCTGAGACGATGTGACAGCAGTGTTGAGTACGAGAACTTCGCTGACATATCCTGTATATCTCCCCCCTGGATCATAAAAATCTATACCTCCAATACGAAACCGTCCAATATTAATATTTCCCGATGATCCGAATCCCGGTTGAGGAGATCCGTTCAAATAAGAGACTCCACGCGTTGCATCCACTACAAAGCTCGTGATATACGGCGAGTTCACTGGCTGAGCAAATGGAGAGACTAAATTGTTCCTATAGCAATACACATAATTATACGCAAACTCTATCAGAAGTCCAGACGTGTAATCTACATCGCCCAATGGACCCATACTGAGAACCCGCATGTAATTGTCCTGAACAGGCTGTTGCATTACCATGAACACGGTTATCGTCGTTCCCGTACATGTAGTGAGTCCATCGAACCATGATGAACCATTGAAATTTATGGTGGGTTTTCCGTTGAGTCCAACAGTATTCATGGTAGGTGTTCCACTCGCAGTAGCATTACTTCCTAGTCCCGACTTGTCTTTCCATACCGAAATCGGTGTACCGTTAGCTGCTGGTACACCCGTTGCGTTTGGATCAGACGCATCCAACCAAAGAATACATCCTGCAGGAGGAGTTGTCAGTGTCGAAGGTGATACTTGGAGACTTACTGACTGAATAGCAACCGGTGGACCCACAGTGTACTGTTGAACAGTAGAATTACAGGTGATTCCGTTTGTCATGGTGTAGGCGTAGAACGAGTACAGATTCTGCGAGACTAATCCGGTAAACTGGAAACCGTACGTCGAGAGTCCGCTGGATGCAAGCGACAGCGTCAGAACAATTCCTGTCTGGGTATTGGAAGCAACTACAGAATACACATCCGGCTCGTTCTTAGGAGGATTTGCGTTATCAACCACTTTGGCAACTGATAGATTCACAGTCACATTGCTAATTGTTATTGCTGGAGGAAGAGGCTGGACGGAATGGGGGTAAAACGTGACGGATGTATTCGTCAAACTATACACCTGGTTTCCCTGTGAAGAAATTGTGATGGTGTATGAATTTCCGGGTGTCAGTCCAGTGATGCTGTAGAACTGGGGTATTCCAGTTGAAGAAACGGAGGGTATTGAAGGCACAAGAGTAATTGCATAGTTCGACGGTTGAACTCCCGATGTTGATGTATTCGATACTCCAAAATACGAGAACGTGGATGTTCCCGTTGACGTAATGATCACTGAATCAATGAACGACGTTGAGGTCGTCGGAATTGTGTTCACAAGGAGTCCATTGTTGTAGACAGTAAACTGATTGGATATACGCTGGATCTGGAATGAGTTTCCGGATATCGTCTGTTTGTACAGAGAAGCATTCTGATAATCAAAGAAGGAGATCTGTGTCGACGTGAGTGAAATCGTGTACTTTGATCCTCCAATGATAGGAAGACCTATTCCAAGCTGGCTTCCCGATGGAATACTTGTACTTAACGAAATATAGGCATTCACTACACCTGAATTGTTGTAGGTCACAGAGGCAGGTCCGACAAATCCATTCACACTCGTATAGAACGGCGGAGTACTGCTATTCGTCCAGTTTCCTCCCAACGAAAGATTGATTTCCGATGTGTGAGCAGTTCCCGTAATGCTGTTCTGGATACTCTGCTTACCAGTATCGTAAAATACCGGTGCAGCTGACAGAGTGGGATCCAAAACCTGTAAAGAGATGTTTGTTCCGTAATTCGTGTACGTAATGTTGGGTGCAGCCGGTTGTCCAGCGTACCCTGGAATACTTGGATTTCCCTGTGCGCTAATTGTCGAGATCGCATAGGTTGTCGCATAGAACGAGTATGCAGTTTGATTGGTGAGACCAGAAAAGACCGCAGATAAATTCGCTACTGCCGGTACCCTGCGTGTTGATCCGTCCACGATATTGGTCACGATGTGGTACGAAATGTTTGCAGCATTGTTGATGAAACTGACTGTTGCAGTCGTATTGCTGAACACAACTGTTGGGACAGATGGAGCCGACATGAACATGGCATACGGAATCGAGAGCGTATCTGAAGGGCTTTGAACGGTATTGGCAATCGTGTCGAACTTGTAGTAGTACGTTCCGTAATTCAGAGGTCCCTGGTACGATGTCCATGTCAATGAAATCGAGCGCGCAGGATTAAATAACCGTCCAGATTTAGGAATGATCGGGTTTGCGAAATTTGAGATCTGTTTGGTCGTCGTTTGATCCGGTACAATCCATACAGTAGGCACAAATGTATACGATGAAGAATCCTGTTTGAATGTAAACGATACTGCGTTCGAAGAATAGTAGTAGTTAAAATCCTGCGTAGTATTCGGTGGGTTAAGATTTACACTTTTGAGCGTGAAACTCGCATACAGGTCTCCGATATTTTCAATCCATTGTCCAGACTGTATCGTATAGCTCTGCGATACAGTTGCAACTGCGCTCACAGTAAATGGAGAAGATACCGTCGTATACGGTAACTCCTTTGTCGAAGGAACAAATCCATTGTTCGGATCCGTCTTCGGATCAAGTTTCGGATTAAGGTAGTATTCATAGACTTTGTAGTATTGCGTTGTCGTATTATCCGTTGAATCGTGTGAGAACGTAAACACAATCTGGTTAGGTGTAACTACTCCCTGCAGATTGTTTGGAGGAAGAGGGAATCCCGAATACAGTGTATTTGTAGGCGGACTATTGATGCTATTGACTCCATACTTCTGTGCATAAATCTGGTAGTAGTAATTATTCTTTGCGACTGTATCGAATGAAATTGTTACTGTCTGTGTCCCTGTGCTTCCAGGACCTACCGTTACAAGCGTCTGGTTATTTCCATTCAGGACAATATAGGCATCAGCTCCCCCAGGAGATCCCGAAAAGGTTACAAATGCAGTCACTCCAAATGCTCCGCTAAAATCAAGTCTAGCATTTGTGGGTGGTGATGTGTACAGATTGAACGTGATCGGCGATGAAGGTGCACTTGCCAGTCCGTTTCCACACGCAGTCACCGTAAACGTATACGAACTTCCATCGGTTAGATTTGTGATTATTGTATTCAGATCATTGGGACGATCGCGTGTAAACGGTGTCGTATACACGTTTCCATAATTGTCATTGATGAAATACTGGTTTGTGCCGACATACCCTGCAGCACTGCCTGTCAGGTATACTGTTCGCGACCGATAGTACCCCGAAATATTGGTAGGTGTCAAGGGAGGTCCAAGGTACAGTGCAGGACTTGTACGTGCAGTCGATAGATTGTTCGGTGAATAGACTGCTGTTGACAGCGAGTATCCAGTGAATGTGTATCCACATCCAGTCGTCAGAACACCCGAGGAAAAGGTTCCGCTCAGAAACGGTGCACCTGTGTCCGACAAACTGATATCCACAACCGTCGGACCTCCACTTGCTTCAATCAAGTACTGATACGCTCCTCCCAGCGGACGACCAAGACAGATCGTAACAACTGTATTATTCACATTTGCAATTGAAATACTGGTAGGAGGCTGAATGTTTGGCGTGGTGTTGTACTGGAGATAGTTGAGTAAGGTATACGAACTGCTGACCGAGTTTGCGTACGTGTATACATACGGACTGTATGAAGTTCCGTTCGTGAGACCGGTGAGACTAATGCTCGTAAAATACGATGAAATAGAGGCTACTGAAGAAGGATTGCCAGGATTGTAGAAGTAGGATACTGGACGAGGACCTGTTGTCGGTGGAAGAATTGTCAGCAGTAGACAGTTGTTTCCTGGAACAGACGGAGGAGGAGTTAATGGAGTCGATGGCTGTCCCGGAGGACCCGGATAGATGGACGCGTAATCGTCACGCAGATTGTATAGATGGTTTGCATAGGTCTGTACCCTGAACGTCGTATACATCGAAGGCGTGTTCTGAAGAGTTAGAAGTCCGCCCGATAACGTCAAGTTTGAAGTGATGTTCACTGATCCCTGGCTGAGGTTGTAGAAATTGATATTGAAGTTTGATCCGCCAAATGGACTTTTCACAAAGTTAGGATTGGTGAAGAGGTAGCCTGTGCTGTTCGATGTAATGCTTGAGACACGGAATGAGTACCACAGTCCAAGCTCGTTCGTGATATCTGCCTGAATGTTGTTTCCCGAAAGAGACGAGACAAAATTGGGATCAATCGTCTGGAAACTCATAAAGAAACCAGCATAGTTTGTCGATAGATCATTGATCTGTCCTGAAACTCCCACAATGTTGCTTAGGAGATTCGAGGTAGACTGGTACCCCGTGACCTTGAAATAGTTGGGTGTTGGGTGAACCGTCGTATCACACTGTATACCGAAATACACTGTGGTATTCGATGCATAAATGTTCGTAATAATCGGGTCGCCCGGTGGACCAGGAATAAACGGTCCAAACGTACTTGTCACCTCTTGGTAGAAAAACACATTGCCAGCCTGTACTCCCGGCTGAAGCGTTAGTGAGTATGTGACTCCACTCGAGTACGGTCCGGCCACAAACGATGTAGATCCAAGTGCAAGTGGAATCAGTGTAGGAATCGTCGTGAAGTTTGTCGTCACTGCAATGAATGTAGCCTTAGGAAGCGGTGGGACGAGACTCTGAAATGAGAAATTGACATAGCCGTCGCATACATCTCCAACGAGTCCGTAGAAAACACCTGGCGGAGATACCGTCGATGACAGAACATTTGACGTCGCACTGATGCTGTACACCACATTTCCGTTAATCTTCGGAATAACAGTCACATCGTAGTACGTTCCAGGGTTCAGATCGCCGATCACATACTGATCTGCCGGACGGTAATCCTTGGAGACAGTACCCTGTGTTGTTGTATTCGACAGAATGAACCGCAATTCATCCGTCGGGCCAAATGTGTACGGAAAATCAATCGTTGCAGTAATCGTCATGTCGGCACCATCCGATGAAATATTACGAAACGCAATCTGCGGTATGACAGTAATTGGGTTCGTAAATACGGGTGTAAACAGCCCTCCAACAACTTGACGAGTTCCAGTATTTACAGGTTGAGTTGGCTGGGCACCGGCACTTCGGGGAAATAGGTTTGGTGTAGTCTCTAGTCTCGGATTGAGACGGTCCCCTTGTCTCCACCCGCCGCTCATTATAAGAGTTTCATACTTTTTCCATGAAAACCAAAACGGATTGAGTTAGTATAGGAAAAGTAGATGAGTCCTCACACAACTACAATGATTGTCCCCGACTATGACGACGACTTCTATGCCGCCCAAGACATGATGGCGAACAATTACGATGAGAACTGGGAACCCGAAAATCTCGACAGCTGGATCTATTCTACAGGTACGCTCTTCGATCTCAGCGAAGAGTAAAATAAATAAAAATAAACAAAAACGGATATTTTTAACCTGTGAGGACTACTACTTAAGTTAAGATGGATTTCGACGAGACAATTGCCCGCATTAATCTTGCCTTCTCCTCCTATCTCCGCCGTCGTATCCTTGAACTGAATGGGTCACATCCAGACCCTGCCGAAATGTATTCCAGCCTGTCCAGAATCTTTACCGACCACTTTCCAACCCGTATGACAGACAGGGTTGAACTGTCTCTCAAAATGTTTGCGACTCTCATCGATGTGAATCTTGCAAAGTACATCCATGCTATTGGTGATTATGATATGATTGAGTTCATTGATTTTGCGGAGAAATACGTCAGGGATGAACTCAGAACTGTTCGTCGGTGGTGTCCTGGCATCACCTACGATTAAAAACAGGCAACGGGGTAATGGATCAAGACCTAGGGAGGCGTATCCGTGCGCTTCCATCCGTTCTGATCCATCACATTCGTACCTTTTTGCCTCCCCTCCCGCCGCGACCTAAACCTAGAGACAATGGATTGAATAAACAGCTTGAGACCTTACGTAGGTCTCCGAAACTCACAGCTATGGCATTCTACGATCTCGATGACATTCCAGAAAACACAAATCGGGGGAGTAAATAAGGTGAGGTGGGATGTATGCTCCTATTCTCAAACTTGCCGGTACACTTCTTTTAACGTACAGTACTCACTATGGGGCAACTAAGCTCTATACAACCCTGTGCGTTCCAGATGGATTTGCCGGATATATCTACGGAATGTTTACGACTGGAAGCCCGATCTGTACTGCAACGCTTTCATACGTCTCAAATTCTCAGTCATCCTATGCAACTGTGATTACAACCACTCTATCGCGTGCAATTATGGACACCCTTTTACCTGGAGCAGGATCAAGTACATAAATGTCAGCAGGTATTGTATTTAAGAGCGAGACTCACGTGCTTATGGGGTATCAACCCGATAAGAACATGATCAGTGGTATTGGGGGAAAGCCCATTGGACATGAAACTCTGATTGAAACGGCTTTTCGTGAAACGGTGGAAGAACTGTTTGGTCTTCAACCATCCAAAGAGCTTCTTGAGGTTCTTGTTAATAACTTTGGGTTTAAGCCTGAAGTCAAGAACAGTTCCTACACAATGTTTATCTACACGGTTGACGAACTCCTGCGGTTTCTCTACGTCGTGAAAAGCCATTCGGGATCATCTCCTTACTATACAGACTTTCCAACCTCGGTTGACAGTCTTATTTTTAACCGCCGTACTCCTCTAGGTGTAGAAGTCAGCCATCTTTGTATGGTTCCAATCATTCATGTCCCGTTCCATATTGATCAGCGGGATATGAAGGTTATTGGATGAGTATAAGTATAAGTATAAAAATGGATCCTACACCCTACCTCATCCTGTACTTCGAACTCTTACTTGTTCTTTATTCACTTGTTATGCTTCTCCTTCTCGCTGAACTAATAGTTTGTCGCCCAGCATAGTTTACAATACCACTCAACCTCTGGAAGACTGAGTAAACACTTGTGGCAGATAGAGTCCATGTCTATGGATTGTATCTACCATTTAAAAATTTCCCGTGCGGGGAGTCGAACCCCGGTCAAAGCCTTGAAAGGGCTCTATCCTAAACCGCTGGACGACACAGGATTTTTTATTTTTTTTGTTTTTTCTTTTTATTTTTGACATTACATGCTCTCAGCAATCTTGCGGACCGTCTCACTCAGCTCCGATGCCTCTGCGCACGCCTTATCCTCGTCGGGCTGTGAGGCAACCCAATTGCGAATGAGCGCGTCCGTGATGCGCTTTGGAAGGCTCAGGCACTCGTAGACAGTCGGCAGTCGGTCCTCGTCCACGCTCTCGTGGTACGGCTTCATGTCTGCTGGCATCTCGTTCGCCCGCTCACACATCTCGCAGTCGCACTGCGTCCCGTCTAGACCGTGCCTCGTCGGATGATTCTCGCGCCAGATCTCATCAATCCGTCGAATGAATGCGTTCTTCGTCATCCGCCGTCCGCACGTCTCCGCTCTGCACGTACTGTCATCCTCTGCGTGACCGCACGTGCCGATTGTCGTCGTCTCCTCATACTCCGCGTGCGTATTGATGTTGAACTGCACCGCGAAGCCATCGCTGGCGTAGTCGTGCCACGTGCTGTTGCGGAAGCACTCCACTTCGTAGGGCAGCGCCTCTGTCTCAATGCCCTCCCGACCCTCGCCAAAGATCCCGAGACCCTCGATCTCGAACTTCTCCTTCTCGAGACTCAGCAGGCTGCTGAGCGTCTCAATGATCGGCTGCGCGTCAGTGTACCAGTAATACATCGGCTCTCCGTCGCGGAACTTGTCGATCTCCACGCGCACCTCCTCCGTGAGGCGCCGCCACATTATCTCGTAGCGGTAGACACCATCCACCGTGATCTGTGCCACCTGCTGGTACTCCTCCTCCTCATCCGTCTCGTGGATAACGCTCAGCTCGTTCACCGCCTCACGAACGATCCGCTCGCCCGTCGTCTCGCGCTCCACGTCTTCCAGATAGCGCGCCGCCGCCTCGTCCTCCGCCTGCTGGCGCGCCTCCTCCCACTCCAGATACTCCTGCATTTCCTCCGCCTGTTCCTCCTGTTCAATCTTCCAATCCAGATACCGCTGATAGTCCGCGTCCTCGTAGTTGTTGTTCTCAAAGATGCTCATGATGTGATGTGTGATGTTCGTTCGTTGTGTGTATATATCTCTCGTGTGTGGACTCCTCTCCTTTTCCAGGCCGTTCGGTATCCGTTTTTGTGATCAAAACGGATTCATGAAACGTACGGAAATCCTAAGAGTCCCCCAACGAACGAACGATATACGAACGAAC
>Ga0007807_1000042_pt1 | contig 38151 bp, 52 predicted proteins | sample CryBogCBE12Aug09_FD_71220 | JGI IMG/M metagenome (GOLD analysis project Ga0007807, IMG submission 71220) | Freshwater microbial communities from Crystal Bog, Wisconsin, USA - CBE12Aug09 | ecosystem: Environmental > Aquatic > Freshwater > Lake | place: Crystal Bog, Wisconsin, USA | collected...
TTTAATTTATCATCTTGCGGTGTAGGTTTATATAATTCAAGTTGCCATCTGATTTTCATAAATTTTTCTTGAATTTCTTTATAAACATCTAAATTGTTTGTAAAACTATCTACTATAATTTCTTTGAGCAAATGTTCCATTTTATTTACTTTATCAATAGTAGTTTGTTTAAATTCATGATGCAAAGTTTTTTCTAGATACTGCATATGTTCAAGTGGTGTAGGATGATATTCTTTAAAGTGTGGATGAATATTTTCTTCTACTTGTCGCATTTTAAACCAAATATCATCGTTCCATAATACTGTGTAAAAACTATCTTTAATTTTATCAAGATGTGGTTTGTAAAGTGATATTAATTTTCCAAACTGACTGTTTGTATTATATTCTTCATGACTAAATTGATCAATAAATTTAGACAAATTAAGCATGGATAAAAAAGTAAAATCAATATTGTTGCTGCTTAATATACTATCGACTGCAGCAATATAAGCAAAATCTCTTATTGCACATCCCATGGGATCAATGTATTTTTCAACAAATTCTGCAGAATATTTTTGTTGAGTAAAAATATTACCTGGCAATAACCATTTTTTATTAATCCAACGATCTTCTCTGCAAACATTTGTCCAACAAACTATTACTAAATCATTTTCAGTAAAGTTGTATAAAGTTTTTGCTTGAATAAATGTATTAAAAATAAATTGATTGCCGCCACCACTTGCGCCAAAATTATAGAGTGGAATACCTAAATCATATGCTAATATTTCAGGCCATGCTGGCCAAGCAAAATTAGTAAAACTGCAACCAAATGCAAATAACCTATCATATTTTTTCATATAATTAATTATCGCCACCCCAACGCATAGCAATAAATGCCTGATCCGCTTGATCGCCACCACGCAGTTCCCAATATGGTTCGCCATTATTAAATCTGTGTATGCAAAGGCAATCTGGATAATTTTCATTCATCCATTGTTTAAATTCAAAATTTACTTCGTTTGTGTAAATGTTATCAAACCTGATAGTCATATGCCAGCGTTGCGGTCCTAAATCATGGACCCTTATTTTAGTCATTACGCAAATCTCATTACAAAAAAAGTATAGTCTTCTGGTGTATTAAATCGCACAAACCATTGGTCATCGTCATCATCATCGCCAGCATATCGTTGTGCTTTGGCATTGAACTCGGTCAGTAGCACAACTTCGTTAAAACTACCTTTTTCACGACAATATTTGTTAAAATTTTTCCACATATTATCAGAATCTGAATTTCTGTCATTCCAATCAAGCGGAATCCAAAAACCATTTTCAAAATTTAAATCAATCATGCCGACCATCGTGCTACAAATAACGCTGCTATTTCTTTATTGGGAAAAGTAATCCAATAATCTCTGCCAGTAAAAGTATCTACTTTCCAATCTCTACCATACACATAACCTTGCTCTTCCATCCAACGAATAATATCTGGAATAGGATGCAGTTGTTCAAATCCAGTTTCATAATATAACCATTTATGCAGCATACCATCTGGTATGTCAATATCATAGGTCATTTATAATTGCCCAATTAAGATGTTCAAATTCATCGTGCCAAATAGGTTTAAGTTTTTCCTTGTCATTTATCGTAGTCCAAGTTGGCTCTGCACATTGTGCATACTCTAACCAAATGATACGATTAGTTATATCACAGCGGCGAGGCAATAACGCAAACTTACGCCGCCAATTACAATATTTTTTAAGATCATTTCGTAACGGTTTCATGTAAATCTCAGCGCAAAATATAAAATAATACTTTCATCTACCCAATCATCAAACTCACAAAACAATCCAAACGCAACAGGTCGCCGTATGCCTACTGTTTCACTTTTCTTTGTTTCAGTAGATGTTTTAAGTTTCCAACCACGACCTTTTTTAGGGTCGCCCACTCCATTCTCAACGGGAATACCCAAACCAACATTGCGCTCTAACCACTGCACAACACTGGTTAAACTATGCTTTGTTCTATCAATTCTGATTATGCGACTGCTCATAACATCATTATAACCTAAAGGTCATAACTGTCAAGTATTTTTTATAATCATAAATACTTGCATGATAGAAATTCGTGAATTAAAAACATTTGATAAAGTAAATGAACTTTGGATTAGCCAAGAATTTCTTTGGCCCGATAGTGATAATATTGGATGGTCAGTTTGTTCTGATTCATCTTCTCAGATTGATGAAATTTTACCATTGATTCCTAACAAAAGAATCGCTATACAAGCAGGCGGCAATGGCGGCATTTGGCCAATAAAGTTAGCAAAAAACTTTGACCATGTAATTACATTTGAACCAGGCGCAACAATGTTTGATTGTTTAACAAAAAATGTAGAGTTACATGAAGTTACTAATATCACCACATACCATGCAGCATTAAGTGATACTAGTGGAACACTTAATATAAATGTGCATAATTCAGAAAATCTTGGTGCCAGTTGGATTGTAGAAAGAATTATTCATGATATAAATCATGATGAAATTACTGCAGAAACAGTAACCGCAATGCGTTTAGATGACCTTTCTTTAGAACACTGTGATTTAATTCAGCTTGATGCAGAAGGTTATGAAATGTTTATCCTTCAAGGTGCAAGTAAATTAATAAGCAAATTTAAACCAGCAATCATGTTGGAAATTAATGAATGTTCTACTGCATATGGATTTAGTAACGACGATGTTATGCAATATATTACTTCATTGGGATATAGTGTAGCAAAAAAAATCAATGATAATGTATTATTTTTGCCTACAATTTAGATAAATCCTCTAATGTTTTAATTGCGCTATCACGTTTGCATAATTCAATGTATGTATTTTTGTCACGGCTCCATTCTGCGCCATTCCACCACTCGAATCCGCTTAAATGTGCTTTATAGATAGAACTTTTTTCATAACCACTACCAATATAAAGATACTGCAATCCCAATGATTGGGCATATTGAACTTCATGATGTAGCATCTCCGCACCAAATTCCCATTGAACATGTATTACATAAGCATTAAATTGACTTTCTAATCCGCTATTATATTTTACAAACTTTGTAAATCCACGCAGAGCATCTGGAAACGCACAGCCACGCCAATAATATTCCATCCATTCATCACGCTCACCAATCACAAATGGTTCATATAGCGGTTCAAATTTTTTATCATAAAGATATCTATCCCATACCCTTTTATATTCTTCTGTATTGGGCGTATCTACGAATTGTAAGTCATAGTTATAAACCGTTTGAAAATATTTCCAATCCTTTAACACAATACGAGTGCTGCGTGATTGATACCATCCGCCATTATACCATAACCAACCATTCTCCAATGCTTGCGCTTCTTCATGCGGTTCGCACTGTAGATTAGCATGATATAGCTGTAGGTTATGTTTTTCTTGAGAGCCATAGTAGTGGTTATAAGTAATCTGCATATGAATAATTATATAGATTTACCTACTGCAACGCAAGATTTAAGTGACTGGATCATCAATTTTCTTGATGTTCCGCAAACAGTATTAAACAATATTGCGCCATGTCCATTTGCCAAAGCAGCATTAGTTAATGGTAAGATCAGGTTTGTGTTAGGTAGCGATAGTGTAGTGCAAGATATGCTTATGCTCAATGCACAATGGGATGTGGAATACGAAGGCGTTGTGTTAATCTATCCAAGCGATATTAATGCAGAAAACTTTGTAGATAGTGTCGAATATGTTAATAATTTATTTTATCGCCATAGTGGATTGCTTGCACTAGAAGATCATCCACAGATTCCAGAAACGATTGCAGGTTTGCGATTTAATAATCACAAATATGCGGTGGTTATTGTTCAACGAGCAGAGAAATTAAGTAAGGCAAGTGAAATGTTAGCGAAGCGTGGTTATTATAAAAATTGGTCACAACAGGATTTAGATGCTGTTATTGGATGGAGATGGTAATGTATAATGTATATAATCATTGGGATAAACTTAAGGTATGTGCAGTCGGTCGCAGTTATCCGCCTGAGTTTTATAGTTTTATTAATAATCCACGTTTGCGATCTTTGTTTGAAAAAATAGCAATAGAAACAGAAGAAGATTATCAGGGATTAATTAATAAATTGCATGAATTTGGTGTTGAAACAGTTCGTCCAAATGTCCCAAATATTGTTCCAGAAAAATATTACAATAGTGGGCTGCGTATTCCTGGTCCTATAAGTATGAATCCACGAGATCAAATTATTATGATAGGTGAAGATTTTTTTATTTTTCCTTATCAATATGTTGCAAGTAAAGTAAGCGGTAGAATTGATCCACATAATATTATTGATAAAGTTAATAATGTAAAGGAATGGAACCTCAATACCAGCCAATTAATTGATTGGTGGAAACCTATTATTGAAAAATTAGAAAGTAATGGCAGCACACTATTAGATTATAGTAATAAAGAAGATGACATGCTAACTAAAGCACTTAAAAATATCTATGTTAATGGTATAACAAGAATTGGACGTGATTTATATTTTGGAACACGCGACGAAATGGATAGTCGAACAATGTTATCTGCAAAATTACTAGTGAAACAATATTTGCGAGAAAAAAATTATAGAGTGCATTATATTTCTACTGGCGGACATGTTGATGGTTGCTTTACTCCAGTTAAACCAGGTTTAATTATAAGTGCATCGGATATGGATGCTTACGATAAATCATTTCCTGGATGGGAAGTAGTACGTGTTAGTGACAATAGAAGAAGACTTGATGGTTGGTATGATTTAAAAAAGAAAAATAATGGCAAATGGTGGATAGCCAATAGTGAAAACGATGATGTATTAATTGATTTTGTAGAGTCATGGCTTCAAGATTGGATAGGATACGTTGATGAAACCTCGTTTGATGTAAATTCATTAGTAATTGATGAAAAAAATATTTTAGTAGCTGCTTATAATAAAGCTGCATTTGACGCATACGAACGTCATGGTGTAACACCACATATTGTACCGCTTAGACATCGTGAATTTTGGGATGGTGGATTAAGCTGCATCACTGCTGAATTACATCGTGAAGGCGTTATGCAAGATTGGTTTCCAGAAAGAGGATAATGTGTTACAAGTTTATCAGCATTGGGATAAGCTAAAAACTTGTATCGTAGGACAGGCTTATCCTCCGCAATTTTTTAGTTATATAAAAAATCCACGTGTTCGTAATGTATTTGAAAAAATAGCAATAGAAACAGAAGAAGATTTTCAAAAATTAATAAAGCTACTTGAAAGTTTCAATGTAAAAGTTTTGCGTCCAAATATTTTAGATAATTTTGAGCATTATTATAATACAACAACTCAACGATATAGCGCACCAACTGTTTCTCCACGTGACTATTGTGGTATGATAGGCAATGAATTTTATTGGGATAATAACCATGCTTATAGTAAAAATTTTATAGTAGATTATACGCCAGAACATGAACACATTTTAAATTTTATTAAAGATAACAATAATACGATTATAACTGGACATGAAATTAATACCGCATCGGTCACAAGAGTGGGAAAAGATTTATTCTTCGGCACCACTTTTGATTTGCAACCTTGGTGGGAAAAAATAAAAAAACCAAGTTGGCCAAAATTAATACCAGAAAATGTATTAGAATATTATACTTCAAATAAACATTATTTTATCGATCATTTCTTAAAGAAAAATTCAGAGTCAGCCAAAACAGCATACAAGGAATCAGTTGAAGAAATGATCGTAACTGAGTTATTGGAAAAAACTAAATTATTTCCCAATAATCGTTGCCATGTATATGACACGGGCGGACATATCGATGGAGTATTTTGTCCTGTTGTGCCTGGATTAATTGTTTCACGAACAGATTTTGATGGTAATTTTTCTACAAATTTTCCTGATTGGGAAGTGTTTGAAATAAACACAACGTTTGACGCATTAACAAAATTTAAAAAACTTCGTGCAAAAAATAGTGGAAGATGGTGGGTACCTGGTGAGGAAAACAATCATGAATTTACAGATTTTGTTGAAGAATTAAGCAATCATTGGGTTGGTAATATAGAAGAAACTTCTTTTGATGTTAATATGTTAGTAATTGATGAAAAAAACGTTGTGTGTAACAACCACAATAAAGAGATGTTTGATGTTTTTAAAAAATATAATATTACCCCGCATGTTATTGATTTTAGATACCGACACTTTTGGGATTGTGGATGGCATTGTGCCACTAATGATATTGATAGAGAAGGCAACCAAGTGGATTATTTTCCAGAAAGAGAAATAAAATGAACATTTATAATATATGGGCTAACATTAAAGAAGGCATTACTGCCGAAGAATTTGTGCAAAAAATGAGCGCATATTTAGATCGTCTTGTTGAAACTAATAATATGGAACGTTATCGTATTATGAGAATGAAACTTGGATTTCGGTCTATGGATATTCCTGAGTTTCATATTATGATGGAATTTACAGATATGGGACAACTTGATCGTGCAATGAGCAATACGCTTAAAGACGAAAAAACCGACACATTACATGTCGGTTTTAATCAATGGGTAGATATAGATACTATACAGCATGCACTGTATCGAGATTTTCCAGATTAATATTCTCGTACTTCAAGAATATCTTGTGGTTTAAATCCCATTTGGTTTTGTTCAAACCGAATGCAAGCTACCTCAAAATTTCTGGCAATGCAATCAAACACACCGCCACATTCCATCTTAAATGTAAAACGTTTCATATCAAACTCCCTTTGCTACCATTGCATCATCATACCGCTCAAGGGCATGACCAAGTTCTTCATACATTGCACGATCAAGATTATCTGCATAATCACGAAGGTCATTTGCAATATAATGAATTTCTACGAGCGTATCTGCCTGTGAAATCTCAAGGCGCTTGTGCCGTGCAAGTACGGACTCAATACGTGCGGCGAGAGAAGTTGCTTCATTGACGGTCATGTAAAATCTCCATTGCTTATATTCTTACAATAGCATATATTTTAGGATTGTCAAGCATTATTTTTAATTTTTTCCAACAATAATATCACTAGACATAGGGGGTTCTGGCAAATTTTTGACTACATCTAGTACTTTGGCGAACCATTTTTGGTGTATTGGCTGTATTTTTTCATATTTTAAATTTAGGTTTAGGGCATGATTTAACAAACTTACATATTCAAGTGAATCCTCACAGAAGATAATATCACTTGGTACTCGCAATACGCTTTCGCCTACGATTGATTCGATGATTTCATATCTGTGATGGCTTTTAAACTCATTATAATAGTAACCATAATTGTAATATGCCATATCACGATGAAGCCATGCCCTCTTTCTAAACAGCATATCTAATTCAGGATTTTTAGGAAATTCAATCAAGTAATATTTCTTATTAGGAAAACGGTCTAGCAATCCTCGGTACTTGAACTCTATAAATCCGCCTAAATGAGAACTGAAAACATTAGATTGTGATGCATACATTTCGATATTTTTTTCAACATAATCGACCATTTTAGGATGCAATTGTCCTAAATTCATATCATTGATATGCGCATTTATTTCCATTTGCTCATAGCTACTATCACTAATTCTACTAGTAAATTGTGCATCAGTGCTAATCATATTAGCAAAATGATGACCACCCATATAGCACGGATAAATTCCAATAATATTTCTTAACATATTAATCTACGATTGGTGGAATATTGGTTTTCTTTTTAGGACGACCCCACTGTGCTTTTTGGTCTGCAATTTCTGTTCGCTGACCAGTTTCAATCATTGATATTTTTCCGCCACGTTTTAAAAATTCTGCAACTGCATCTGTTGCCAACTTTCTATCTGATTCTCGTTTGCTTGTCATTCACGATTCCATTAGGGTTAAGTTATGACTATACCACAATAAATTTATAAATCAATATCTTTATCATGAATGATTATAGCCAGTTTCTATTGATCCAACTTCCAAACCAGCCGTAGGCGATAAACCTATCTTACCTTCATAAAAAGTATTAAACGCAAAACTTATACGTGTTTCATCTGATTTATTTTCTTCGACTGAATGATATGTTGTGCTTGGAAATATGTAGAGATCATATTGTTTTGGTATAAAGTGATAATAATCATATGTAAAGTGATTATGTTTTGTAATTTTATCTTGAATGGTCATTCTTTGACTTATATCTCTATGCACACAAAATTTTCCACTATCATCATTTACAGTTAGATAAAAAACACCGCTCACTATACTGTTAGAATGATAATGTTTGTGATTGCTTGTGCCTTTGGGATTTTTGTTCAGCCATGATAAATGTATTTTTAAATTTGCATTTTCTTGACCTAAAACATTTTTTATAAAGTTATCTACATGATAATTTAGTATTTTTTGTAATTTAGATGATGACGGTAAAACTACATTTAATACATTATTTTCTATGCTTATATAATTTTTGTTTATGTTTAGTATGTAATTTTTTTCGTTATTTGCAAAATTAAGAAGTTGTTGTATTTCATCTAAATCAATTTCATCTGCAAGATTTACTCTATAAAATGGCGATGGAAATAATCCTAATGTTTCTGGCTCAGACATAATTTGACCTTAAAAGACAGGATATTTAATTGCAACCAGTTCAACAAAAAAATATTATTATTCTTTACTTTTTTGGAATGTCATACTTTTGTAGATCACGTCCCTTAATCATAGATGCAAGTTTTTGTGGATATGCTTTGCCTGTGTCTGTATAATTAATTAACTTAGGAACTAACGGTAATCCAACTATAGGCTTACCACTTTTTCGCATCATAGCACGTGCTGCGCGAAAATCATCATACGCATCGTGTGTATTAAGATTTGTCATATATGCAGCAATACTTTGATTGGGTGTATCAAATGAACGATAACGTTCGCCGTATGGACCCTCTACACCGCCGCTCTTTGCCCAAGATTTTTGACCATAGAAAGCATTTGAACTGCGTGTTTTTTCATCTTGACCCCAAGTGCTTTCAATAGCCGCTTGCGCTAGCGCAATGCTTGGCGGAATAATATCAATCTTTTCAAGTAGGTCATATAAGTTATCTTCACCATACTTTTGTGTAAGTGCATAAACCCAACCATTTTCTTCTTGTGGAAGTTTCTTTCCACTCTTTAAATATTTTATATCACGAATAAGGCGACTACGCTCGCCTAATATTTTATTATTTTCTGCTTGAATTAGCGGTAGTACGCTTTGTGTAAAGGCTGCAACACGTTGATCTACGGTCATCTTATCAACATCTGCCAATCCTTTTGGAAAGTTAGGATTGACTCGTTTCTCTGCTTTTTGTGGTTCATTTTGTTTTTGAATGTTACTTTGTGGTTGTTGTTGCGTTTGGGCCACAGTAATAGGAGCCTCTGGTGATTTTGGAGCATTTAGGGCAGAATATCCGCCAAAACCAAGCCCACCTGCTACTGCACCTGCTGCTGCGAGGCGTTTTAGTCTATCTGTAATCGGACCTTCAACGAGTTCCTCGTCATATAATTCATTTAGTAGCATTAAAATATTTATTGATTAACCTGTCTTTTTATAATATAGTCATTTTCTAGACTAAATATCTATGCTTCCAAATCAAGTGGGTAACGGAAAGCATGGCGACGATACTGTCAAATTAAACTATGGAGTAAAAACCAAACGTTGCCTCAACAAATATTAATAATAATATTGGTTGAAAAATAATTAGACAAAAATTGTTGTCTATGATATAACCAAACATCTGAAAAAGGAAAATACAAAATGAAGACTTTTATTACAACTACTATGGCTCTATTGGCTCTTACTGTTGCCGCAAGTGCAACTGATCTACCAAGCAAGGCAAAGGCACCTGCAGCACCTGCTCCAGTTGCTGCACCAGCACCTGTATCAAATGATAGCTTGACTATCACTTATGGTCAAGACCTTGGCAACAACTTCGGTGCAAAGGCTGATGACACTTATGGCATTAGCTATAAGCACAATCTTGGTGGCGGTTTCTCAGTTGGTGGCGCAGTAAGCCCAACTCAGTATCTTGATAACACAATCAAGGCAACTGCAGAACTACAGGCTGGTTACGCACTTCCTGCAATGGCTGGTATTACCCTAAGTGGTAAGGTTGGTGTTGGTGAGCGTTTCCTTGCTCCAACTAACTATCCATACTATGCACTTTATGGTAATGCTGATTACAAGATCATGGACGGTCTAACTCTTAATGCTGTTCAGTATCGTTATCGTAGTGCTGTTGATAGCAACACTTATGGATGGCAGAGTCATCGTCTTGGAACTGGTGTAACTTATGACATCACTTCAAACTACAGCGTAAGCGCAACTGTGTATCGTAGCTTTGATACTTCATCAAACTTCAATGCAACTGGTGATGCTTTCTCACTTGGTTTGACTGCAAAGTTCTAATTTTTATAATATAGAAATACAATCAAGGCGGGAATTTTTCCCGCCTTTTTTATTAAGCAATTTTTTTCTGAAAAATCTTAGAATATTCATATTTTTCTGGACAAAATTTACACTGATCTATAGGATTTTTTAAAGTTTCTAGCACATCGCTATTGTTCATAACTGCTTCTACCGTTATAGGATTATAACTTGTAATAAGATTTTTATCGCTATCGGAAATTGTAAATTTTTGTGGAAATTGTGATATCAAATGTGGCAATACTAGCGAAACACCACATTTGTATAGTTTTCCCTCCCACATATGATGGCATGTTTTCATATCACATTCTTTATGTGAAATAGTTGGCTCACTATTATGTAAGGTATATTCTAATCCACGTTCTATTAACGAACTTTGGTGAAATACGTAAAATAACCATATTTCAAAATTTACATTCTTATCTGTAGTTCCACGAATTATCTTTAATGGGTCAAGTGTTAATTTTGCTTTAAATTTTCCAAAACATGTTTGAATATTTTTTACAGCGGCATCAAATAATTTTTCATTATGCACACTAACTTTGACCATAATATTATTTTGTATAATAGCATCAATTAATTCAGTGTGATATTTGCCAAATAAGATACCATTTGTGTGTAGTGTTATATGCGCACTTGGCCATAGTTTTCTAAGATCAAATAATATTTTTATAATATTTGGATGTAGTAGTGGTTCGCCACCAATAATACCAATATGTTTTAATCTTACCACCTTGCTCCATTTTTTATATAATGGCAGGTAAGTTTCCCAATCGGTTGAACCAGTGATGCGAAAGTTGTTGAAACGATTGCAGTTTGAACAAGCTAAGTTACAATCATGATTTAAATAAAATTCAGTATATTCTATAATATGGCGTTTCATATTGCTTACTTAGTATGCAACGCACCACCGAACTTATGTTTTTTTCATCAAACGAGCAATTTTTGCCTTGGCATCTTCACTAGATTTAGGAAAGTTCTGTAAAGAAAGTGTTGCCTTTTTAATATCTTCTGGCGCTGGTTCTGGTAACGAAAGTGTTGCTTTCTTAACATCTTCTGCTACTGGTTTAGGCAACGTGATGGGTGGTTTTACAGGAATATCGTTTTCATAATCATACCCATCCCGCTCCCTTTTATCAGCGGTAGCAATCCAATGGTCTAATTCCCACATTGCTTCCGCAAGGTTGAAGACCAACATGAAGCCAAGTATGAATAAAAGGAAGATTAATGCCCACATTTTTATATTTTACCATAATTGGGCTATTTGTCAAGGGTTTTTTAAATCGTATATAATTAAAAATAATGCTTGACAAATCTCTAGGACGTGGTATTTTAAGTAATGGGGCAATGTATGCCCCCTTTTGGGCAAGGTCTGCCCGTGACAGTAAGGAGTTTACTATGGAATATCGCAGTTATTATTTCGGATACGGAATGAATACCCACCCTGATCAGATGGCAAAGCGTTGCCCTGATGCTACATTGGTAGGCGTTGCGCATCTGAACGACTATCGTCTTGTATTTCGTAATCATGCTGACATTGAGATTGATGTAGGTAGTATTGTCAGTGGCGTGTTATGGGAAGTAAGCGAAAGCGATATGATTGCGCTTGACCGTCTTGAAGGTTTCCCAAATTATTACTTGCGCCAGCGTGTGTTGGTTCAAACTGAGACCGACGCATATATTGCTTGGGTATATAGCATGGCTGACCAAGACTATGAGATGACGCCTAGCACATCCTATTATGACCTTTGCACCGAAGGTTACAAGCATCATGGTGTTTCTGTCGTTCAATTAATAGAAGCCAAAGAAGCAGCGCCATCTCAGAAATATGTTGACACGACCTATGATTACGGGTATGACTACTTTAACGATCAATCTTGGGAACGTTTTGACAACGGCGTTGATGAGAAATATGATCGATATGTATCACAGCAATATGGTTTTTATGACCGCAATTTGGAGAAGTAAGAATGGCCAAGTCCGCACTGATGTTAAAAACTAAACCTAAGAAGACGGTTGCTCGTCAGCCTAAGTTTATGGACGAAAAATTTACTGGTCCTGAACCAGTGTGGGCTGATGCTAAGAAATGGTCTCCTGACAAACTGCGTCAGGAGATTACCCATGCTCTATATTTCTACAATTATTATATGAGTGCCGCTGACATGCGAAAGTATGTTGTAGAGTTTGGTCAGAAGCATCTCAACTGGGGCAAGGCAGAAATCTCTGCCTTTGCTGAATGTGAAGATAGTCGTGTAGGCATTACTATTGGCAGTATCTCTAAAATGATTTTGAATGGTTGCCCGATGGCAATTGATGCTGAATTTATCACCAAGAAGGTTGCCGAACTGTTAGCATATGGCAATGCACGTCTTGCTGAAAAGAAACAAGTGGTTGAAAAACCTGTTGCCAAGCGTAATGTGCAAGATCACTTGCGTGACAAGTTGTCTGATACTATTGGTGACTTGGAAGTTATGTTTGATGCCCTGATAGAAGGTTCAACGGAAACGCCCGATTTCATGGCTTATTTCCGTGAAGGAAATATGCCACAGGCATTTGTTGCTCGTATTCGTGAAAAGTATGCAGAACAGTATGCAGAATTGCTCGAAGGTCAAGACAAGAAAGGTGACGCTGCCCTACGTGAAGCCTATGCTTGGATGACCAAGCCAGTGTTCAAGCGTTATGATGCATGGTATAAGGCTCTCTTTGATGCCCTCACGACCTATGGCGTAGTCAAGGCTGCTGTGCGTAAGGTTCGCAAGGCTCGTCCGCCAAGCAAGGAAAAGGTAGTCAAGAATGTCAAGTATATGAGCGAGTTTAAGGAACTCAATGTTGTATCTGTTAATCCTGTGGATATCATTGGTGCAACCGAATTGTGGGTTTATAATACCAAGACCCGTAAGATTGGCAAGTATGTGGCTGCTGTCAGCAGTGGCGTATTGGGTATCAAGGGCAGCACTATTCTTGGCTTTGATGAAAAGTTAAGCGTTGCAAAAACGCTACGCAAGCCGCAAGAACAAATGAAGGCATTTATGGGCGCAGGTAAAATCCAACTCCGTAAGTTCATGGACGGTATTCGTGCTACAGAAATTGCCTTGACAGGTCGGTTAAACGGTGATACAATAATTCTTAAATCAATCAAGTAAGAGGTTTGTATGACAAACTATAATCACTTTCGTATTATCAATGACCTAACAGGTCTCGCTACCAAACTTGGCTTTGAAATTAAACCAAATCGTGGTGCGTTCAATTCTTATGCGTATGAACAGAATGGCGGTTCAGATTTTTCTCTTACAATTCCAGACGATGATGGCACAATCTTACCAGTTTATTCTCGTAATGTAACAATATATAGTGGTAGCGCAGAAGATTGCATCCACTTCATGCATGGTTGGATGAAGCATCGTGAGTATATGAATATACTTGGTTTTAAGGATAAGACCGTTGCTGATCGTGAGAAAAAAATAGTAGATCAACGTAAAATGGATCGTATGACAAAAGCAGTTGTAGATGGTAAAGACCCAGGTCCAGATTGGTATGAAGGTAAAGAAGATGAAGATATGCCCTTCTAAACCTATTACAGTCTTCCGCACTTCTTTAAGAGAAGGTCATATTGGTAAATCCACAAAGTATATAATAGAAGCCGCCAAAGGTGAAGCCAATATATTATGGCATGAATGTAGTACAAATTATAAATGGGTATGGGAGAACGCCATTAAAGACAGCATAACTTTCCATGCCCATTTTGATATTGCATCACTTGAATGCCGTGTAGCCGTCACTGCCCAATTTGAACCAGAAGATTTAACTTACTATCTTATGGCATTTGAAGTAGATTAAATAACAGTATGATAGTTCATCGTTTCCGTATGGGTGATGTAGAAGATGCGCAACTCTATGCTGCTGGTCCCATTATCATGTGGCAACAAAGTGAAGCTGGTGCGTGGGTAATGGAACATGCGCTAGAAACTCCCATCTTTAGAACAGGTATAAACAGTCCTGATAGGTATATTGGTTATACGGTAACCATTGAAGCAGATTTTACACCAGAAGATGAAGTTTATTTCTGGTTACGATGGGGAGATAACCTTACCACACACCCTGACCTTTCCAGTTATATGTAAAACTACAATCTAGAAAATTACTGTCTCGTGAGCCATCATGATTCACATGGTCAAAATTATAATCATGTGTTGCATACCACTCGCCCCTGTCATTTATATTAAAAACATGTCTTGCAGTATATTGGCAACCTAACCTATCACCAAACTCATTGATATCGCTCTGTGGATCAAAGTTAATGGTGATGCTGTAAGCACCAAGTGCTCGCCATAGCTGACGCAGAAGTGGCCAAATTTCATTCATGAGACTGTTTGCAAAATCACCAAGATCACTTTTGATAATATCATAATCATATTCTTCACGGTCAATCATGCGTTTAATATTAGCATCATTATATTCTATAGTATATGTTTGTGCAAGATTTGGACGTTCAACTCCATAGATATATCTGTCGCCGTGTAGATGTTGTAAGAATATACTAAATGTTTTTTGGCGAACTAACCTATGAACTTTTGTATTTTTCAAATCCGCTGTAGCCCACATGTTTAAAAAATTCTTAGGCGATATTCCAAACTTAACAGGGTCAATAGAAATATCACTGCCTACGCTTAACATAAGACTCAAACCTGGACTAATGACTAATACGTTAGAATTTCGTATTCTCCATATTAACGTTAGTGTGTCAGCAAATGCTTGATGATCTTCGTTTGGAAATCCTATAATCCAATTTGTGTGTGCCATAATATCAGTAATTTTTCCACTTTCTAAATTACTTTCAATTTCATCAAGTGTAATTTCTTTTTTCATGGCATCAAGAACTTTCTGACTGCCACTTTCAATTCCATAACTCAACTGCATACAACCACTTGCTTTTAGATCACGATAATAATCTAAATCCATACGACCATCGCAACGAGCATAACCTTGCCACTTTATGTCAATCTTGCGTTCTGCTATGCCTAAACAAAATCCACGCAATTCTTTTAAGTTACCATTTACAAGACTATCAATGAACCATACATAACGACCGCCATAGTGTTTGTTTTGATATTCTACTTCATCTATCAAACTGCCGCTCATTCGCCCACGGTATTTCCAAAAATGAACCTCTGTACAAAATACACATTTCGCAATACATCCACGGCTAATTTCAGCACTAATACCGCCTGGTGTAGTATATTCATTTAAATCATAGTCGCTATAATCAGGAAATGGCAAACTATCTAAATCAAGACGCAATTTACTATCTTTTTTTAAAAAACGTTCTGTTAATGGTTCATTGTTTTCAATTTTATTGAGCAAGTCTAATATAACTTGTTCGCCTTCACCCTCTATGATATGATCATAGAATTCCATACTATAATTTCGCATACTAGGAACTTGTGGTCCGCCTAAGATAATTTTACAATTTGGCAATGCTGCTTTCAGTTGTCTCGCCATCCAATTTGTAGATTCTTCATTGGTATAGTACATGCTAAAACCAACTATATGCGGATTTGATTCAATTATTGTTTGCAAATATTGATTATACAAATCTAATAAGTGTGGATGTATTTCATTTTTATACCAATCACCAATCCACATCCATTCACGACTAGCATCCCAATAATCTGTATCAAGACTGTTTTTTAATTTGTGGTAGGATTTGATGTTAATATCCAAAACTGATGTGTGATAACCAGCGGCACGAGTTACTGCGCTCAATCTACTTAAATTATAGGGTGGAAAAAATACGCCCCACTCAGGCATTAAAACTAATGTTAATTTTGTATTGCGAGTGGCATTGTGTATAACAACTGGTGTTATGTTTTTCTGTGGAGTTGAACGAGCATAGTTAGCCATTGTTTTTGCCATTGCCCAATCTTTGCCAAGCCCAAGTGGAACTTCACTGGCATTTGGTTTATACTCGTTGATATCATCCATTGACATATTTAATGGCACATACCTTTATATAAATATTCTTATGGCGACTTTACAAGAACTTAAAACAACTGTATTTGATTATGTGCGTTATAGCCTTGGTGACGGCATCATTGATGTTGAACTTGACCCAATTCATTATGAAACTGCGTTAAATCAATCATTGATACGCTATCGTCAGCGTAGTAGTAACTCTGTTGAAGAAAGTTATTCTTTTTTAAATTTACAAATGGATACAAACACCTATACTTTGCCCAATGAAGTTATAAGTGTTCGTAACGTATATAAGCGTAATATTGGTGCTAACAGTGGAACGTCTTCTCAGTATGAACCATTTGAAGCAGGTTTCGTAAATTTCTATATGATCCAAAGTGGTCGTGTAGGTGGTTTATCAACTTACTATCTTTATAGTGCGTTCTTAAAAGAAGCTGCTAAAATGTTCGGTGGTTATATTAACTATACATTTAATAAAACTACAAAAGAAATTACTATTATGCGCCGACCACGTGCAGAATCAGAAACCATATTATTATGGACTGAAAATTTTAAACCTGATGTTACACTGCTAACTGATATCTATAGTTTGCCTTGGATTCGAGAATATACGCTTGCTCGTTGTATGATGATACTTGGGGAGGCACGTTCAAAATTTAGCACGTTACCTGGACCTCAAGGTGGCAGCAGCCTTAATGGAGGCGATCTATTAACTCGTGGGCAAGCCAAGATCGATGCTCTTGAATTAGAATTAACAAATTATGTTGCTGGTGAAACACCAATGTGGTTTGTTATCGGATAATATTTGACATCCGTATAATTCTTTGATAAAGTAAAACCATGAAGATAATTGGTGTATGTGGTCTTATCGGTGGTGGCAAAGGAACCGTTGCGGATATCCTTGTTAAAGAACATGGTTTTGGAAAAGTAAGTTTTGCTGACAGTCTTAAGGATATGATTGCCGCTGTATTTGGGTGGCCTCGTCATTTGCTTGAAGGTGATACAGCAGAAAGCCGTGAATGGCGTGAGCAACGTGATGACTGGTGGGCAGAACGTTTAAATTTGCCTTGGCTTACGCCTCGTTGGGTTCTACAATTTTGGGGAACCGATGTTTGCCGTGAAAATTTCCATGAAGATATTTGGATTGCAAGTTTAGAAAATAAACTTAGAAAAGTTGTTAATAGTCCATTTGAATATAATAATATTGTTATTCCAGATACACGTTTCCCAAATGAAATCAACCTAATTCGTCGTCTTGGTGGAGAAGTATGGGCAGTTCAGCGTGGCGATTATCCTGATTGGATGGTAAATCTTCTTAGACACGGTGAAGAACCGCATGACATTCATCCAAGTGAGTGGTCGTGGGTCAATGCAAATATGAACCACGTTATTAAAAATGATGGCACTCTTGCTGAATTGGAAGAAAAAGTTAAAAGTTTGCTATAATATACATACTTAATGGCTTATAAAAGCCTCTTTTAATCTATTCCGCTAAATATTAGTAACACCTTAAAGGAATAGACCCTATGGCAACTTTAGTATCTCCTGGCGTATCAGTTTCAGTAATTGACGAAAGTAATTACGCACCAACTGGACCTGGCACAGTACCTTTCATTCTAATTGCAACTGCGCAGAACAAAAATAGCACTGCTGGCGGTATTGCAAGTTATACAACCGCAGCAACTGCAAACACATTACAGTTAGTATCAAGTCAAAAAGAATTGCTATCTAACTATGGCTTGCCAATCTTCCCAAGCGATGCGAGTGGCAATAGATTATTTGGTAGTGAATTAGCAGAATACGGGCTAATGGCTGCTCATAGCACACTTGCTATTACAAACCAAGCATATATTCTTCGTGCTAACGTTGATTTAAATGCATTAGTTGGTAGCAGTAGCCGTCCTTATGGAAATCCTGCAGGTGGCACACAGTGGATTGATACTGCAACTGTAAGTTGGGGTATTTTTCAATGGGATGCAGTAAATCAAGTATTCAATGTTCAAAATCCATTAGTTATCACTAATACATCACAGCTTACTAGCGGTGTGCCATTAACAAGTGTTGGAACAGTTGGTAGTTATGCTGTTGTCGCAACGGATACTAAGAATCCAATTTATCAGAAAGCATATGATAATAGTTGGAATTTACTTGGAAGTTCATCTTGGCAGAGTAAGACTCCTGCGCTTGTTGGTACTTCTCAGGCTGCTGCACTTACAAGTAGTAATAGTATCGTAGTCAATGGAACAACTGTCACATTAAGTGGAACAACTGCAGCAGGATTAGCCGCACAAGTTAATGGTGCTTCAATCACTGGTGTTACTGCGGCAGTAGTAAATGGTTATTTCTATTTCTTTGTTACAAGTGCTGCAAAGAGTAATGGTTCCACAACTGATGGCAAACTTATTATTTCAAACAGCAGTGGAACTACTCTTTCTGCCACTGGTGGTTTATACATTGCTCCTGGCACTTATTATGGTGCATCATTTACATTTGCCCCACATTATCAAGTTCCTACTTGGAAAACTACAGATTCAACTCCTCGTCCAAGTGGTAGCGTATGGATCAAAACTACTGCTGTAAATAGCGGCACAAACTTTACAACTTATCGTTGGAACAGTGCTACTAATAATTGGGATTCAATTCCTGCACCAGTTTATAGTGGTCGTCGTGTTGCAACTTATGGAATCGATCCAACTCTTGGTGGGTTAGGCATTGCAACAAATACACTATTTGTGAAGTATGATGTTTTAACAACAACAACTGCTACATTTAAACTTTACCAATGGTTAGGTTCAGGAACTCCTCTAGCAATTACTGGTTCGCTTTCTAACCCAACATTTACTGGAAGTTATAGCGGCGCTGGCACTACAAGTGGTCAAGCAACTGTTACACTTTCCAATACTACTGGTATTACTCAAGGACAACAAGTAACTGGTGTTGGTATTCCCGCTGGCACTACAGTTTCATCTGTAACTCCTAATACAAGTATTACTCTTTCTGCAAACGCTACTGTTACTGGAACAACAACTCTTGTCTTTAATCAATTTACGATTCAGACAAGCGTACCTGGCAGCAGTTCACCCAGCAGCACTTATACTATTAATTTAAGTGGCACTACTGCAGCAAGTTTTGTTAGTGATGTGTTGGCTGCAAATATACCATATCTAACTTGCACATTAACGAGTGCAGGCAATATTCAATTTGGTCATACAAATGCTGGAGATATAGTATTTGGTGAAACTATCGGTACGCCACTCAGTGGAATTACTGCTCCTTCAACTGGAACTAGCGGTGGTGCAGGAATTGTTCCAAATACAACTGCTTATGTTTCTTATGATCAAGGAAGCTATACTGCCGATAACGGTACAACATTTATTGCATCATTCTGGCAACCTGCACAAAATCTATACCAACAAAGCGTTGCACCTACGGTTGCACCTACAGATGGTTCGCTATGGTATTATGAATCACCTCTTGAAGTTGATATCATGATTAATAACGGTACTACTTGGAAAGGTTATAAGAACGTGACTAGTGATAGTCGTGGATATAATCTTGCTAACACTGATCCATTAGGACCAATTATCAGTACTACTGCTCCAACTAAACATACTGATGGTACCGCTTTATCATATGGTGATATTTGGGTTTCAACTGCAAACCTAGAAAATTACCCTCAAATTTATCGTTGGCAGCGTCTTAATGGAACTGATCAATGGGTGTTAATTAACAACAGTGATAGAACAACTGAAAATGGTATTCTATTTGCGGATGCTCGTTGGGATACTGCTGGTACAGCAGACCCTGCAATCGACGCAAAGCCAACTATTCTTAGCCTATTGACAAGCGATTATCTTGATCTTGATGCTCCAAACCCACAAATTTATCCACGTGGTATGCTTCTTTTCAATACTCGTCGTAGTAGTCACAACGTTAAGAAGTATGTTGCAAGCAAGTTTAATAGCACCAACTATCCTTTACAGAGTCTTCCAAATGTTGCTGCTACTTGGCAGAGTTATAGTGGAAATAATGCTCTTGGCGTACCTTATATGGGTCGTAAGGCTGTTCGTAACGTTGTTGTGAGTGCGCTTAGCGCAGCAGTTGATAATAGCATTACTGCTCGTGAAGATCAACACAACTTTAATCTTCTTGTTTGCCCTGGTTATCCAGAACTAACAGATAATTTAGCTGCATTAAACAATGATCGTCGTCAAACAGGATTTATCTTGGCTGATACGCCAATGGGTCTCACTAGTGATACAACTGCTGTTAATAATTATATTACTAATTCTAATAATGTTGCATCAGATGGTGAAGATGGATTAGTAACAAATGATCCATATACTGCTGTATTCTATCCAGGTGCTGCTTATACTAATGCGCTTGATGGTGTTGGACAGGTAGTTGTTCCAATTACTCATGCAATTCTACGCATGATTGTAAAGAGTGATCAGGCCAGTGCGCCATGGTTTGCACCTGCAGGTAGTATTCGTGGTAAAATTGACAATGTTCTTAAGATTGGTTATGTTGATCGTACTACGGGTCAGTTCTATTCTATCGGAACTAACCAAGGTCTTCGTGATCTTCTATATGCAAACAATGTTAATCCTGTTGCAGTGTTCCCAACAGAAGGTATTCTGAATTATGGTAACCATACTCGTCAAGCAGCAGCAACTGCTCTCGACCGTATTAACGTAGCACGTTTGATTAACTACCTACGTTATAACCTAGAGCGCATTGCTAAGCCACTTGTGTTTGCTCCAAACGACACTATTACTCGTAATGAAGCAACACAAGCAGTAAGTGGATTGTTAAATGATATCGTAGCACAGCGTGGTCTGCATGATTACCTAGTAGTTTGCGATACCACAAACAATACTCCAAGTACTATTGACCGCAATGAATTGCATATTGATATCGCAATTGAACCAACAAAGGCAGTAGAGTTCATCTATATCCCTGTTCGTATCTTGAATACTGGCGCAATTGCTGGAACTGGTGCAGGTCAGGGTGGATTAAGTAACTCAACACCAAGCGTTGCTCTTGGCACAGTAAATACTACAGGTTAATATATCTAACCACAATAAAAACAAAAAAGCCGCTAGTAATAGCGGCTTTTTTAATATACAGCTAAAATAAAACTAGGCAATCTATTATAAATACTTCTAATAGGAGATACAGATGGCAGTTGCATCATTACTCAATATGACAACACCCGTGGCCACTAATAGTGATCAGAGTGCAGGCAACCAAGGCTTATTAATGCCTTTGTTAAAATATCGTTTTAGAGTTACATTCCTTAATTTTGGAGTGACTAGCCCTACGACTGAACTTACAAAACAAGTTATGAATTTTACACGTCCAAACTTGAACTTCAATCCAATTACTATTGATGTTTATAATAGTAAGATGTATTTGCAAGGCAAACCAGAGTGGCAGACTGTAACGTGCGAATTGCGTGATGATGCGAATGGTAGTGTGCGTTTGCTTGTTGGCGAACAGATTCAGAAGCAATTTGATTTTGCTGAACAATCAAGTGCAGTAAGTGGTATTGATTATAAGTTCATTACACAGTTTGAAGCACTAGATGGCGGTAATGGTACAGCAACTCCTAATACTTTAGAAACTTGGCAATTGTATGGTTGCTTTATTCAGGAAGTTAACTATAATAACTTTGATTATCAAAGTAATGATCCTGCGACTATCAATTTAACACTTCGTTATGATAATGCGTTGCAAGTTCCAACAAGTAGTGGTGTAGGTAAAGCTGTAACTAGAACTCGTGGTGCTAGCATAACTGGCTAAAGGTTAATAAAATGAGTTCGCTGCTAGGTTCTTTACTAAACAGCCTTGCCAATAATGGTCAGGTGCATGATTATGCACATGCTGCTCAGATATTTCGTACAAACAACTTTTCAAGAAGTCCCAAGTACAAATATCTGTTTTATGTAAATTTTGTCTTGGCAAGTGATGTTCCACAATATATTAGCACCAGTGAAATTGGTTATCTAGTAAAGAATGTTGATTTGCCTCGTTTTACATTTGATGTAAAGGATTTGAATCAATATAACCGCCATGTTTATATTCAAGATCGTATAAAATATGAACCTGTTAATATTGTTTTTCATGATGATAACAGCAATGGTTTGCGCGAACTATGGCAAAATTACTACAACTACTATTATGCAGATGGTCAATATAGTTTAACCGATTACAATTATGATGATCGTTATCAATCAAGACGCTTTAGTAGTTGGGGGTTAGATAACGGATCGCTAACACCATTTTTTAGTGCCATTGAAATCTATAGTATGTTTGGTGGGCAAACAAATAAGATTACTTTAATGTCTCCTATTATTACCAGTTTTAGTCATGATAAACATGATTATTTTGAAACTCAAGGAATCATGGAAGCAACCATGCAATTACGTTATAATGGCGTAACATATGAGGATGGTTATACCCAAGGTATTCCTGGATTTAATAATAGTTCTGCGTATGATACTAATTTAAGTGATTTAAGCGGACAGTATAGTGGTTATTTTCAAGACCCTAATACTGGACAACTTGTTCTACAACCAGATGGTTTCTTAAATCCTGTACAAACTAGACAATCACAACAAGGTAGTTTTGGTTTTGTAGATCAAGCTTCACAATATTATCCTACTAGCAATATGGGTTTAACTGATTTTGAACTTGCTAGTATAAATTATAATAATAGCACACAAAATGGTAATGCTGTTTTTCCAGTAGCTGATATAAACAGTCCATCCTTTTCACAAAATCCTCCTAATATTGAACCTTTTTTAAATCCAGATGCTGCAAGCGGTTATATAAACCCAGATACAAACAATACATTTGCATCAACAATAAATCCATATCCTGATGGAACTTTTGAATCTGCGTTATTCAATCAAGGTTATAACACAACTCAAATCAATAGTTCTTCCGAATTTATATCGACTGTTCCAACAGCTACGCTAAACCAATATGGATTCAGTAATACTATTACTGCGCAAACATTACTTGCTCAACAATACATTGATAATCCGTCCTCAGTTAATAGTATTGGAACTGTCAATTATGGGCAACCAAGCAGCGTTCCTAGTCAGATTGATTTCACAAACCCAATAAGTCCAGTTAATCCTACCTATAATAGTCAAACATGGCAACAAACACTGTTATCACAAGGTTACAGTAATAGCGAGATTTCATTGGCAGCATCACATATATCACAAATTAACATTGCGCCTGGTACTGATGTTGCTAACATTGCAGAAAATTACATTAAATTTAGTAATAATGCACAAGCATAAATATTTTTATGTCTAACATACCTACGCCATCTACATATAACAGTTCGCAAACATTTTTTAATGGGTATTTTAGTCAGCCCATACAAACAAGTCCTGATGTTTGGGGACAAGTTTATGGTTATTTTTTTACACTGACAAAGAATGCAGATGCTGCAAATTCTCTTGCTCAAAGTGTTATTGCACTAACTCATAATAATAACTTAAACCCATTATCAGTAATACAGCAATTTCAATCTGCTCCAAATTCAAATAATGTTAAGCAGTTATTAATTAGTTTTTTTAACAGCGCAAAAGGTGCTACGAGTAAATTAGGATATAAAAATAATAATTTGGTTAATCCTAATGTAATACGCAACCTACTTCCATGAGTATGAAATTTAGTCAAGGATTTTTTACACCCAAAAACCCAGAAAAATATGCGGGACGTGGCAGCATACGTTATCGTTCAAGTTGGGAACTTAAGTTTATGAATTTTTTAGATGACAATCCTGCAATCAAACATTGGGCAAGTGAAAGCATAAGCATTCAGTATATAAATCCATTGGTTGGAAAAACTAAAAGTTATGTTCCTGATTTTTTTATTGTTTATGAAGACGCACTTGGCAATCAAAAAGCTGAAATAGTAGAAATTAAACCACATAAAGAAACAAGCATGGAAGCTGCTGGTCGTAGTCAAAAAGCACAAATACAAGCAGTTGTTAATCAAGCTAAGTGGAAAGCAGCAACTGAATTTTGCAACAGACAAGGTTTGCAATTCAGAGTAATTACTGAACATGACATGTTTGCTGGTACTAAGAAGAAAAAACGATAATTAATAGTATGACAGACAAATTAGAAAATCTTTTTAACCTACCACCCGCACCAAGTAAAGAAGTAGTTGAAGCTTTAGAAAATGCACACCAAATTGAAAGTAGCTTGCCGCAAGTTGCAGAAGATGCTCTTGATAAAGACCTTGACACTTTAGCAGATCAAGCAGTAGAAAGTTTTGAAAACCTACAAAGTCTTGGAATGAATGTAGAAGCACGTTTTGCTGCTCCAATTTTTGAAGCGAGTGCCAAAATGCTAACTGCTGCTGTCACTGCAAAGTTAGGTAAAGTTCAAAAGAAACTTAAGCAAACTGAAATCTTACTTAAGATGCAGAAAATGCAACATGATATGAATAAAGATAACGGCAACGATGATACTCTTAGCATTGAGGCACAAGTATTTGATCGTAACGAATTGCTGAAAACTTTCCGAAAGCAATAAATACTTAATAAAAAAGGTTTAGCAATGAAAACCCTAAGACAATATATTTCAGAAACTGAAAAAAAGTATGGTTTCCGTGCTAAGATTGCACACGAACTATCTAAAGAACAAATGGAAAGCTTGCAAAAGGTTTTGGCACGTTGGAATCTTGAAGCTATTAGCGAACCAAAACATCTGCCAGTGAGTGAAGATCACACAGGATTTTTACATCTTAAGGCAACTGACTTGTACATGATTGATATGGTTGTTCAGTATCCAGCAACTCCTGCTGAGATTCAAGCAGCAATTCATGAAGCAACACAAGTATCCCTGAGCAGAATTTTGGTTCTTACACCAAATCAAGAAATTTTAGCTGCCCCAATGGCTTCCGAAGCTGACGGTGGTGCCATTCTTGAAAAAAATTATCCAGAACAAAAAGCACCACAGCTACTTGCAGACCTTGCAAATGCTATTTCTTCAAGTTCAATCGAATATCCTTTCGCTGTAAAACCAACCAAAGGAAAGACTTCAAATGATTTTCCGCAGAGCAATACGAGTCCTGTTGGAACAAACCGTAACAAACTCCCAGAACGTGGAAGAACAGGACGATAACCATGCAAATGATTGATGTAATAAACAAGTTAAAAGAAATCGAAAGTCGCAGTCCAGAAGAATTGGGTCGTGCAATTGCCAGTGTTTCAAAGTTGAATACTGTTGCGCCAACTGAGAAGAAAGTTGTAGAAGCAAAATCAACTACAATGCCAGACACCAGCAATGGTTCTTATATGGTTGATGTTCTTTCAAAGCTACGTGAAATTGAATCACGTAATCCAGGCGAAGTTAATCATGCTATCAGCAACCTTACTAAGTTAAATCAACTTACTGAGCCTGTTAAAGAAGGAATTGAAATCAAGACCAGTGGCGATGATGCTATCCTAGCACAAATTCTTAAACTTGCTGGTATGGTTAGTGGCGTAAATTCACCTGATATGGCGGGTGCGCCTGGTGATGTACCTGGTGCGCCTTCAATGGGTCAGGGAACGCCAGAAATTCCTCATGACCATGCAATGGTTCCTAGTGCGCCTATGGGTGGCGACAATGACATGAACTTACCAAGTGTTGGTGCTAATCTTCCAGATATGAATGCACCAATGGGTGGTGATGACATGGAAATGGACTTTGCTATGGATAAAGATATTCCACGTGGAATTGACGGACCAGAAACAATTGAAGATGCTGCAGAGCGTCCTTATACTAATAGCCCACATGAAATGACTAAGGGTATGTCAGCAGCAGTGCCAAAAGGTAATGATGTTAATCGTCCAAAAGCAACTTATCCAAAGGTTGCTGGCGGAGATAACCCAACGCATGTAGCAGTAAGTTTTGATTAAGGAATCACAATGAACTTTCTAGATTATGTAGCACAAGTAGATAGAGCAATGAAGGCACCAGTAACTGGTGATGTTTTAAACATTGAACTTAACAGTGTTACAAGTGTATTGGCAACAGTTGTTGAACACAGTGATACTCATGTAACAGTATATCTTGATAATCCTGCTTGGAATCTTCTAGATCGTAATAAACTGTTAAGTGAAGGCGCTCGTCAGCAAATGGCTGAATTTGTTCTTACTTTTGAAAAAGATGGTCAGAAAGTTCATAGAAAATTCTTGCATCAGCCACCTATGGAAGCTGCGGGTATTACTAAAGAATTTGTTACTAATATTGCAAAAAGCAACAAGCATCACGAAGTAATGAAAGAACAAGGTTATAAGTTGCGTCATGCAAGTGCCAGCTTAGTTGAAACAGATCAATTACCTGAAAGTGAAGTCACTGTTATTGCACGCAATCCAAGTGCTACGGAAGCACGAGTTACTTTTGAATGTGTATTCAAAAAAACTGATGCAACCCGTAACAGAATTTTCTTAGAAACAGTAGATTGCAGCACCAAGAGTGACACTGCACAATACTGGAGTCTTCCTGTAAAAACACGAGGCTAATGCAATGAGAGCCAACGAGTTTATAAGCGAAGCCAAATCTAAAGTTAATCCAGAACATGCATCAACTATGCCAATGAGTGTAGTTTATCCTGACATGGATATGGGCTATGATTACTATCGTTTTATGACTCGTGTTGCTGGTCATCCCCATCATGATGCAGATCATGACCACGAACACTTTAGAGACAGTCCTGTTGCTGCCGCTTATACTCAGCAAGAAATGGATATGTTGAAAGGCGCAATTCGTGGCACAGGATTCAAATCAAAAGTTATTTCAGACACAAAAGGTGTAGAGCCACATTCTACAAATAAAACAAGCCCCGTTCCACATAATAGCGGCGCAAGGAAGAAAAAATGAGAGCGCATGAATTCGTAAGTGAAGCAGCAGATTATAGTGGAAGCAAAGGCATGTCACAGCAAGCACTTACAACTATTCCTAATGCTCACGTATATCCTGAATTAGATAATAGCAGTGGATATATGGCTTATCGTTTTGGTGTTGCATTAGCTGGTATGCCAGATAAGAAAATGAATAAAGCAAGTCCAACTGGACTTAAAATGGTAACAATTAGTTATACACCAGCAGAAGAAGAAATTCTTAATGCTACTGCAGCATATTTTGGTACTCCAAAGATACAACTAACTCCAGAAGAAAGTAGCGAACCAGATTATGTAAATCATGCAAGTCCAGTTCCACAAAATAGCGGTAAGCAGATTAAACGCAATGCGAGCAAGTGAGATAATTGAAGATAAAAGTTTGGGCTATGCGCTAAGTCAGCATGGCACACATCTTCATAAAAAAGAACGCAGTAAGAATATACAACCTGGCACCAAAGATTGGTTTAAGTTATGGTTTGCTCGTCCATTCTTAACTCACGAGAAACCCCCAAAAGGTAAATAATAGTATGAGAGCCAGCGAATTTATATTTGAACAAACAGAAGCAGAACACGAACAAGGTCGTAGTGGCGAACACGCAGACTATGAAGCACGTTCTATGGCTGGTGCTTATATAATTCCTGATGCTAGTTATAACTTCTATCAGATGTATCGTTATGGTATTATGATGGCTCGTGCGCCCGATCCACAGCCAGATGCATTTGATGATCAAACATCATTGGGCGATAAAATGATTGTTATGCCGTATGATGAAGGTAGTGTAGAAACAATGATGGCGGCAAGTAAAGCAACTGGAATGCCACCAAAAAGCATTAGTACTTATACACACAAGGATGAAAATCCTGCGGTAAATCGTACCAGTCCAGTTGCTAAATTTGTTCCAACAAAGCGTCCATCACGTAATTAACCTACGTAATCTAACCAACTCTTATGCTTAATATTATAATTAAACTGTTTGCGACGAGCAGTTAGTGTCCAGTAATCTGGTCTAAATGGCTCACGAATTGGTTTAATCAACTTATTGCCTTTGTTGTGGTTACACTTCTTACATGATGTGGCACAGTTTTCCCAATTGGTCTTGCCACCCTTGCTAATAGGGATAACATGGTCAATGTTAAGGTCATGTGGTTCAAAGGTCTCGGCACAATACTGACACTGAAACAAGTCACGAATATATAGATTCTGACGGCTGAAACGAATGCCCTTACTGAAACTATGATAATCCTTGGTTATGGCAAGCGCAGGCACAAACATAGTCATTGAGGGACTATGAATTTCCCAATCATCGTAATATTCAAGAATCTTAATACGATCCATAAAATGTAGTTTAACGCTTTGCTGCCATGGTATGACGCTAAGCGGTAACCAACTAAGCGGCTGATAGTTTGCGTTGAGTATCAGAGTGTCCGACATGTAATGTATTTACTTCCATAATGTGACAATTTAATAATACTACATGTACAAAATATGTCAATAAATATTTGCATGGCAAAACCCGTAGAAAATAAACTTATACGTAAGCCGCATATACGTATGCAAATTACCGAACAGCAACTAATTGAATTTAGTTTGTGCGCCGATCCTGTGACAGGTCCAGAATATTTCATTAGAAATTTCTTTTATATTCAGCATCCTACCAAAGGCAGATTACAACTTAGTCCGTTTGATTATCAAGAAGAACTGCTACACAACTATCATAATAATCGTTTTAGTATTAACATGCTAGGTCGCCAAATGGGTAAATCCACACTAGCGGCGGGCTACTTGTTATGGTATGCTATGTTTGTTCCAGATAGCACTATTCTTGTAGCAAGCAACAAATATACTGGCGCACAAGATATCATGCAACGTATTAGATTTGGTTATGAAAATTGTCCAGACCATATTCGTGCTGGTGTAATTGATTATAACAAGGGTTCGCTTGGATTTGACAATGGTAGCCGTATCGTAAGTTCAACCACCACTGAAACGACAGGTCGTGGTATGAGTATTTCACTCCTATACTGTGACGAGTTGGCGTTTGTTCGTCCTACTATTGCAAAAGAGTTCTGGACATCTATTAGTCCTACACTATCAACGGGTGGTAAGGCAATTATTACTTCTACTCCTAATAGCGATGAAGACCAATTTGCTGATATTTGGAAAGAAGCCAATAAGAAATTTGATGCCCACGGCAATGAAACTCCACTTGGTCGTAACGGATTTAGTCCATTCCTTGCAACATGGGACCGTCATCCAGAACGTAATAAGGATTGGGCAGAACGTGAAATAAGTAGCGTTGGTGTTGATCGTTTCCGTCGTGAGCATAATTGCGAGTTTGTTATCTATGATGAAACGCTTATTGCACCAGGTGTACTTGTTGATCTTAGTGGTGTTGAACCAATTGAAAAACAAGGTCAAGTTCGTTGGTATGAAAAGCCACAGCGCAATCATGTTTATATTGTAGCACTTGACCCAAGTCTTGGTACAGGTGGCGATCCTGCCGCTATTGAAGTATATGATGCAACTACTATGCGACAAGTAGCAGAGTGGCAACATAATCTTACTATTATTCAAAAGCAAGTGCTAATTATGGCTGAAATATGCAAATATATTAAAGAAACAACGGGCAATGCTGGTGATATCTATTATAGTATAGAAAACAATAGTATTGGTGAAGCCGCACTTAATGCAGTTGCTGACATTGGCGAAGAGAATATACCAGGCAGTTTCTTAAGTGAGCCTGGTGGTGGCGGACGCAGATTTCGTAAAGGATTTAACACCACGCCAAAGAGTAAGATTGCAGCATGTTCTAAGTTTAAACTATGGATGGAAACAGGCAAGATTAAACTATGCAGTAAGAGTTTAATTAGCGAACTTAAAACATTTGTGGCACATGGCGTAAGTTATAGTGGTAAAACTGGCGAGACAGATGATCTTGTTATGGCAACACTGCTTGCAGTTCGTATGATTTTACATCTGCGTCAATATGATAGTAGAATTAGCGATGGTTTAGCAATGGATGCAGCAGACATCATTCCACCAATGCCGTTTGTTATGTTATGAGGCATAAATAATCCTATGAGTGATATCAATCAAGCAGCCGAAGACCTATTTTTTAAATTAAGAAATCGTTTTCCCAAGATAAAACTTGGTGATGAAGACGGTAAGCCTACTATTGATCCTGCAAAAGGAAGATTTTTTAATTTTCCATATACTGATAAAGACAGTAATCGTAATTATGGCGATATTAGCTGCAGTTTAATTGATGGCAATAGTCTTAAAGTATTCTTTGATACTGCTATCACAGAACGCATGTTACCAGAAGATAAAAATTATTGGTATCAATTTTTACGTGAATTGCGTCGAATGGCAAAATCACACATGTTAAATTTTGATGTTCGTGATATTACAAAAGATACACTAAGTCGTAGAGACTATGAATACATGATTAAATTAAACCCAGAGAAGAAAAAAATGAAAGAATCATTAGAAGAAAGCCGTGTATTATGGCAACGTCGTGGTAAGTTTAGCGAAGGAACGTTAAACAATGTTCGTATCAATGTTGTTCATAACGAAAAGATGCTAGAAAACCCAAATAATCGTTTGCTTAAAGTGGATCGAATTTACTTGGTAAATGAAAATGGTGAGAAGTTTTTACTACCATTTAAGAGCGTTGGTGGTGCCAAGGCAATGGCTAATCATGTATCACGTGGTGGAAATCCTTATGATTCACATGGTCAAATTATTTCACGTGCAATTAGCGAAATGAAAAATTTAAGTCGTTTCACTAGTGTAACTCGCAATCGTACATTTGAAAGTGCAGAAGCAGGTGATGTTATTACTGCTGCACAACAAATGAAAGAAAGTATTAAGCGTCATGTAACTCGTCTTACGCATAATAGTCGTTCATTTAGTGAAAGTTTGGAAGCATTAAGCACTCTATTGGGCGAAAATAATGAAGATGTTACAGAAGTAAAAGGTTGGTTCACCCAACAAACTTACAATGAAAACTTAGACAATTACCTAGCAAGTGCTGCTGGTGCTTATAAGAAACTTAAAGAAGGTGTGTTTATCGTGCAAGAAGCTGCTGGTGATGTTGAAAAGAAAATTTTAGACCCTAATTTTAAACTTGTTCTTAAGAGTGATCCAGGTCTCGATAAGTTAATGGTTAGTCGCCAATATACCAATACTACTGCACTGCTAACCGCAGTGTTAGGCGACATTGCCAATCGTATGATGGCAAAAGATGGTGATGACATTGCTAACTTCGCAAGTCTTATGGGTGACCTGGTAAGCAGCGAAGGTGAAAGTTTTGGTCAAAAAAGCGAACCAGAATATAATCGTGATAAAAAACTTGCTATCATGTTAGCACAAAAATATATGAAAGACTTAGCTGAAATTCGTAAAAATCCTGAATATGAAAAGCAAGTTCGTAAAACTGCAAATCGTGATTTTTCAGCTAAGGAAAGCATTAGAACAGAAGCAGATCAATTTGCCGAAGAAATTATGAATATTGGTGAAGAAGAAGTCGAAGAAAGCGGCTTACAATATTATACTGGTAAAAAGAAATATGGCAAAGACGGTATGGAAGCACTTGCAAAAGCAGGTCGTGATGGCGCAAGTCAAGAAGAACTTGGTCGTGTTAAAGACAAGTACATGAAAAAAGAAGATGCTGTAAATGAAGAACCAAATGAAGGTAATGAGTTTAGTGGCAATCTTGCAAAGGCAAAGGCTGCTGGTAAGAAAGAATTTAAAGTAGATGGCAAGACTTACCCAGTTAAGGAAGGCGATGCAAGCGAACCAGAACACAAAAAGGCAGACGCCGACGATAAACGTTATGATGATGAAGAAGATTATTATGATGCTGACGGTTCAACCAATCCACATGGTGCATATGATGCCGGTGGTCACTATTATCCAGAACGAGATATGAAAGAAACAAAGGAAACCCCAATGAAAAACAAAAATATTGAAGAAATGCGTAGATTGGCAGGTCTGCCTTTGATGGAAAATTATATCTATGCGCAAGAAGAAGACAAGAGTGAAGACGAAGAAAATGCTCCTGACACTGTTCCACATAAGGCAGATGAGCCAAGTGCTGATGACAAGGCAGAATATGATCAAGAAGGTCGTATGGCAAAGAGCGATTTAAAAACCGCTAAAGATGCTGCTGATGAACTTCGCTCAATCCTAGATGACGATGAAAACCTACCAGAATGGGTACAAGCTAAGATTACAAAGGCTGTTGATTATCTAGACACTGCTCGTGATTATATGAAAGATAACGATGTAGAATATACTGATGAAACAGTAGAAGAAGCCAAGTCAAAAGGCAAGCCAGATTATCTTGACTTTGACAAGGATGGCGACAAAGAAGAGTCAATGAAGAAGGCACTTAGCGATAAGAAAAAGATGAAAGAAAGTGCTGACCTAACTTGGCTTCAAGCAATTGCAGGTATTAATCGCAAATGAATTATGATTTAGCATGGCTTCAAAATTGGGCATCAACACAAACTTATACAGATAGCGGTTCGGCAAGTTGGGCAGTAATTTCACAAGTTATTCCTAACTTCCCCAATCACAGTGTTACGCTTGGTTCTACTGATGATGGTCGTTATCAAATCATTCTTACTGGTGAGCAAATAGATGGCACACCAGTTTATATTAATCCGCTAGCCTAATGAAAAAACCCTTACTCACGGATATAGAAGCATATCCTCAATATCCGTGGGCAAGATGGGTTTATAATAAATTACTGCTGTCTCAGGCGCTCCAATATGAGTGCGCTCCTCATGGTATCCCTCCTACAACATATCCTGTATTTTCTAAACCAATAATGAACTTGGAAGGTATGGCACTTGGCAGCAAAGTATGGCATAGTGCTGATGACATTGAATATATTGCTGGTCATTATTGGATGCCACTATTCACCGGCACACATTGTTCATATGACGTTCAATTAAAAAATGGTGAAGTAATCTATTGTAAAAAAGCAATAGCAACCCATAGCGATGACCATAAATGCATACAGTATTGGAAAATATTCAATAGTGACTTAAACGAAGCACAACGCATTTGGAAAAATTTACTACCAGAGTTCACTGGTTATGTAAATTTTGAAACTATCGGCGGTAAAATAATTGAAGTTCATCTGCGTTGGTCAGCAGAATGGTATGATTGGTATGATACGCCAATCTTTTACAGCGTTCCAGTTTGGTGGAAAAATTTACCAAAAACTATTGACATTCCGCCAAACACCTGTTATGTTAAGGATGTGTGCGGCGATATTACGAATCAGTCATTGGAAATTAAACGTAGTCACCTAATACTCTGTGAAGATTTGGCAGAGGGATTAGCACTACGTGACAAAATAATTTCAAATAATTGAAGAAAGATATTGCATCTATCTTATCGTTGGTGTATAAATAGATATATGCAGTGGAGAGAGTTCCATTGTATATGGCATATATGGCAAACAAAAGGAAAATACATTATGGCTTCATTGGCAGAAATCCGTGCGAAACTCGCACAACAAGAGTCCCGCAACAGCGGAAATAACAGCGGCGGCGGTCGTGATAACGCAATTTACCCCCATTGGGATATTCCAGAAAGTTCAACAGCACGTATTAGGTTCTTGCCTGATGGTGATGCGAAGAATGACTTTTTCTGGGTTGAACGTGCAATGATCCGCTTGCCTTTCGCAGGTGTTAAGGGTCAGATGAACAGCAAGCCTGTTACTGTTCAAGTTCCTTGCATGGAAATGTGGAATGAAACATGTCCAATTCTAACCGAGGTTCGCACATGGTTCAAGGACAAGAGCCTTGAAGAAATGGGTCGCAAGTATTGGAAGAAGCGTTCGTATCTTTTCCAAGGCTTTGTTCGTGATAATCCACTTACCGAAGACAGCACTCCTGAGAATCCAATTCGTAGGTTTGTAATTAGCCCAAGCATTTATCCTTTGATCATTGCTGCATTGAAAGACCCTGATATTGAGGAACTACCGACAGACTATGATCGTGGTCTGGACTTTAGTGTCACTAAAACGAGCAAGGGACAGTATGCAGATTATGCTACCAGTAAGTGGGCCCGTAAAGAAACCCCTCTCACTCAGACAGAACGTGCGGCAATTGATGCCTATGGTTTGTTTGACTTGAAGAGTTTCCTTCCAAAGAAACCAGGTGATACTGAAATGAAGATCATCAAAGAGATGTTTGAAGCATCTGTTGATGGTGCTACCTACGACGAGTCACGTTGGGGTCAGTATTACAAGCCAAGTGGCATGAACGGCAATGCTAACAGCGATGCTGATGATGTTCCTGCTGCAAAACCTACTGTGGCATATAGCCGTCCAGCACCAGTTCAAGAGGACGTTCCTTTTGATATGGACGATACGCCAGTTGCCAGTGCGCCAGTAAGCACTGCACCAAAGAGTGGTGATAGCAACCAACGTGCTGCTGACATTCTCAGCATGATTCGCAATCGTAAGACTGCAGAATAATAGCACTATTCGGGACAGGATTATTGACAATCCTGTCCCAATTTCATATAATAATTGAATAATATAATAAAGGCATAATCATGGCTAAACCATTTGACATATCAAAATTTCGTAAAAGTCTAACCAAGAGTATTGAAGGTCTCAGCATTGGTTATAATGATCCAACTGATTGGGTCTCAACAGGTAATTATACACTTAACTATTTGATTAGTGGTGATTTTAATAAGGGTATTCCACTAGGCAAGGTTACTGTGTTTGCTGGCGAGTCTGGCGCAGGTAAAAGTTATATTTGCAGTGGTAATATTGTTCGCCATGCACAGGAACAGGGAATTTATGTTGTTCTTGTTGATAGTGAAAATGCACTTGACGAAGATTGGCTTAAGGCACTTGGCGTAGATACCAGTGAAGAAAAACTTCTTAAACTCAATATGGCAATGATTGATGATGTTGCCAAGACAATTAGTGAGTTTATGAAAGAATATCGCACGATGCCAGAAGATGGTCGTCCAAAGGTATTGTTTGTGATTGACTCGCTTGGTATGTTGCTTACTCCAACTGACCTTAATCAGTTTGAAGCAGGTGACCTAAAAGGCGACATGGGACGTAAGCCAAAGGCATTGACTGCATTGGTGCGTAACTGTGTTAATATGTTTGGTGCAGCAAATGTTGGCATGGTAGCAACCAACCATACCTATGCTTCACAGGATATGTTTGATCCAGATGACAAGATTTCTGGTGGTCAGGGCTTTATCTATGCTTCTTCTATCGTAGTTGCTATGCGTAAGTTGAAGTTGAAGACTGATGAAGATGGCAATAAAACTACTACGGTTAATGGCATTCGTGCTGCATGTAAGATTATGAAGACACGTTATGCTAAGCCATTTGAAAGCGTTCAAGTTGAAATTCCATATAAAACTGGCATGAGTCCATATAGTGGATTGATTGATATGCTTGAAAGTCAGGGTATTCTTGTCAAGGCTGGTAACATGTTGCAATATACAAGTCCTGTTACTGGTGAGATTACTAAAGCATTTCGTAAAAACTGGACAGATGAACAACTTGATATAATTATGGAAGAGTATGCAAAACATGCTCCTATTACTAAGAAGGAAGAAGTAGAAGATGAGTGATACAAGCGAATTACTTGTTCAATTTTGGCAAACAGTAAAAGAATATATTTCAGCAAAAGACCGTCAGGTAGCAGCCGACCATGTTATTAATGAGTTGGTTGAATTAGGCATTACAGATCACGATTTACAAGAACTAGCCGTTGATAGTGCCATGCGAGCAGCAATTGCTGAACATCTTGAAGTAGAAGACTCTGACGAAGATAGTGATGACGAATGAGTGGTTGGTACACTAAAGTAAGTCAAGATTTGTCTAATATTCCTAACTTCATAGAGTACTATGAAGGCGAATTAGAAACGGCAAAACGTGATATTAATATCTACGGCAACGTAGAAAAAAATATCAGTAACTTACCTGGTATTACTGCTTATCGTTTTAACCAATTACAAGAAATTGAAGCAATTCTTAATCATCTGAATATTCAGTTGCGTAAGATTCGCCGCAAACATTTTCAAAAATACTTAGAACACTATGCTCGTGCGCTAACTGCACGTGATGCAGAAAAATACGTTGATGGTGAAGAAGAAGTTATTGACTTTGAAACCATCATCAACGAAGTAGCCTTACTGCGAAATAAGTGGTTAGGAATCATGAAAGCAATGGAAAGTAAGAACTTTATGCTAGGTCATTTAGTTAAGTTAAAAACTGCTGGCATGGAAGATTTTAATATATCTTAATTATTTAATTAAGTGTATAATCAGTAATATATACAAGATATCAACGAGGAAAACATGAAGAAAGCACTTATTACAGGCATTGCTGGTCAAGACGGCAGTTATCTAGCAGAACTACTATTAGACAAAGGTTACGAAGTTCACGGTCTTATCCGTCGTAGCGCAAACTTTGACCATCCTAATATTCAAAATGTTAAGGATCAGGTTAAGTTTCACAATGGTGATTTGAGCGATTCAAACAGTATTCGCAATCTTATTGACAAGGTTCGTCCAGACGAGATTTATAATCTTGCTGCACAAAGCCATGTTAAGGTATCATTTGATATGCCAGAACTTACTGGTGACACCAATGCATTAGGTCCGCTGCGTATTCTTGATAGTATTCGTTCATTAAAAATGACAAACGATACCAAGTTTTATCAGGCATCAACTAGTGAAATGTTTGGTATTCAGAAGTTTAATCCACAGAAGGAAGATACGCCATTCTATCCTGGCTCACCATACAGTGCAGCCAAGTTGTATGCTTATTGGATCACGGTAAATTATCGTGAAAGTTATAAGATTTTCGGTTGTAATGGTCTTCTATTCAACCATGAGTCTCCTCGTCGTGGCGAACTTTTTGTTACTCGTAAGATTACTAAGGCATTTGCCAACATGGTATTGGGCAAGCAGAAGGTGTTGGAACTTGGTAACATGGACTCACTTCGTGATTGGGGACATGCCAAGGATTATGTTCGTGCAATGTGGATGATGTTGCAGCATGATACGCCAGATGATTATGTTGTTGCAACTGGTATTCAGAGCAGCATTCGTGATTTCTGTAACCTTACTGCTCAGTACTTCGGTATTACCCTTAAGTGGGAAGGCAGTGGTGTTGATGAAGTTGCCCGTAACGCTGCAACTGGTGACATTATGATTCAGGTAAATCCAGAATTTTATCGTCCTGTTGATGTTGTCAATATTCAAGGTGATGCTACTAAGGTTCGTCAGGTTCTTAACTGGTCACCAGAGTATGATTTGCAAGCATTGGTCAATGATATGTGCGAAACTGATTTGAAACTTGCAAAGGCATATCTATGAGCATGATTCTTGCTCCAATCGGCGTTGGAGAATTGTATGATAAGATTACAATTCTTCAAATTAAATTGCAAGAGATTGCAGATTTTGATAAACTAAATCATGTCAGACGTGAGTTAAGCGAACTTACCTCACTTACTGGAAAATTTGAGGACGTTGATTTGGCTCAAGAAATTGCAGAATTGTTAGAAGTTAATAAGGTTATTTGGCGTAATGAAGACCTTGCCAGAACATATGGTTCTACCGAAGACAAGAAACCATATGATACTGACTTTGTTCGTATTGCAAGTTCTACCTATGCTGCTAATACCCGTCGTGCGCAAATTAAACAAACCATCAACAAAAAGTGCAATAGCACTATCGTAGAAGCAAAAAGTTATACATGAGGAATAATCAATGAAGAAGATTTTAGAATTAGGCGATCACTATGTAAGT